>Ga0182008_10000035_pt1 | contig 136502 bp, 118 predicted proteins | sample Sormic07211129_1_FD_120482 | JGI IMG/M metagenome (GOLD analysis project Ga0182008, IMG submission 120482) | Rhizosphere microbial communities from Sorghum bicolor, Mead, Nebraska, USA - 072115-129_1 metaG | ecosystem: Host-associated > Plants > Roots > Rhizosphere | place: USA: Nebraska... | reverse complement strand
GGAGATGCCGGCGATGCGCGGATAGGCGCGCAGCACGCCATCGACCTGGACGCTGGGCCGCGGCCACTCCGCCAGTTCCTGCTGCACCACGAATGGCGTGGCGGCGAAATCGATGTTGGGGTTGAGCGTGCGCGCATGCAGCGACGGCACCAGCTGTCCGTGGCGCATCTGCAGCAGCACCTTGGTCAGGCCGGCGATGCCGGCTGCGCTTTCACAGTGGCCGATGTTCGACTTGGCCGAGCCGATCGCGCAGAACTGGCGCTCCTGCGTATCGCGCGCGAACGCCTGCGCCAAGCCGCGGATCTCGATCGGATCACCCAGCGCCGTGCCCGTGCCGTGCGCCTCGATGTAGCTGACGCTGCGCGCATGCACGCCGGCACGCCGCAGCGCGTCGGCGATGACTTGTGTCTGCGCCAGCGGATTGGGCACGGTGTAGCCATTTGTCTTGCCGCCCGCATTGACCATGCTGCCCTTGATGACGCCGTAGATGTGGTCACCGGCAGCGATCGCGGCCTGCAAAGGCTTGAGCACCACGGCGCCCACGCCTTCGCCGTCGACGAAGCCATCAGCGTCGGCGCCGAACGATTTACAGGCATCGCCGGACGACAGCATGGCCATGGCGGACAAGCCGATGTAGTGGGCAGGGTCGAGTATCAGGTTGACGCCGCCGGCGATTGCCGTGGCGCAGGTGCCGCTGCTCAGGCTCTCCACCGCCAGGTGCAGCGCCGTCATCGAAGATGAACACGCCGTATCGACCGCCATGCTCGGTCCATGAAAGTCCAGCAGGTAAGAAACGCGATTGGCGACCGACCAGTGGCGGGCGCCGCCAGCATAATTTTCATTCATCACGCCGACAAAGACACCCACGGCGCCATCCCGCGCCAAGCCGGCCGGCGTATAGCCAGCGTCTTCGATGCTGTGGTAGGCCTCTTCCAGGAACACCCGTTCCTGGGGACTCATTTTCTCTGCCTCGTATGGCGAGATATTGAAGAACAGTGGATCGAAGCAATCGGCGCTATCGATGAAGCCTCCCCATTTACTATAGGTTTTGTGCGGCGTATCCCGTCTGGCGTCAAAGTGCAGCGCCGCATCCCAGCGTGTGGCGGGCACTTCACCGATGCAGTTTTTTCCCTCTTTCAAGTGTGTCCAGAACTGTTCCACGTTGTCAGCACCGGCATAACGGCCCGCCATGCCAACGATCGCGATTTCCAGCGCCACGCCGGGCGCTGCGGCCAGCGGCGCCGCGCGTGCTGGTGCCGGGGCGGACTCCGGCGCGCGCGGGGTGGTCGCATGGTGCGGCGCGGCCTCCATTTCCAACCCGACCCATTTGGCTAGTGCGTCAGGTTGCTGCAGGATGAAATGCGCAACCAGCGCGTCGATCGTCAGGCATTCGAAGAACAGCGTGCTGCCCACGTCGTCGAACGCCAGACGCAGGGCATTGGTCAGCTGCACGATGAGGATGGAATCGATGCCATATTGCGCTAGTTGCGCACTGGTATCGATCTTGTGCAGCGGAACGCGCAAGGTATCGCTGATCAATTTTTTGAAACGAACCGCGGCCGCTTCCGTCAAGCGCGGATCGCCGCCCGCATCTGCGGCCGCTGGAACATGCCTGGCCGTGGCGACGGAGACGTCCGCCACATCCACCTGCGTCTGCACTTGCCTTGCCATTCCATCGCTGGTAGCGGCAATGACTTGCTGGCCTAGGCCATGGCCGCGCCGCGCGGGAAAGGCAATCTCGTGAAAGCCTTCCTGTCTCAGCACCGTCTGCCAACCCTGCTCCGACAAGGCGGGGCAACCGGGCATGCGCAAGGCGCCATCCTCGTACAGCCACCAGCCGTCGAGCAAGCCAAACGTCAAATGCGTGAACAGGTCCGCGCCGCTGATCTCATTCAACAGCAATACTCCGCCGTTACGCAAGGTAGCCTTCGCATTGCGCAGGCTGTTGCGGATATTGCTGGTGGCGTGCAACACATTCGTTGCAATAACAACATCATACGCGCCAGCCTCGATACCTTGTGCCGCGAGCGGCATGCCGACGTCGAACAGCTTATAGGTCAGATAGGGCTGGGCCGCACCATACTCCTTTTCCGCATGGAACAGGAAGGCCTTCGACACATCTGTATAGCAGTACTCCGCCACCTGCTCCTGGTACGGACGCAAGCGTGCAAACAGTTGCGCGCTGGTGCCGCCGGTGCCGGCGCCGATCTCCAGAATCCGGATGCCGCCCCTCTTCCCCTGGCGCCGGTGCCGCTCGACGATGGCAACCAAGGTGTCGGCCAGCACGGCATTAAAATAGTCGGCCAAGGTATTGCCCTTGTAAACGCCTTCAACCAGGGAGACGGAAGAATCGGGGAACATGATCTCGGTGGCCGGCACGCTGCCGCGCAAAATCGCCGGCAATGCCCGCAATGTCGCCTCGCTCAGCCGTGCCCGGGCCTTCAAGTCGGTACAGTCGAGCCAAACGGCGCGCCCGAGCGACCAGGCGCGCCAGGCCTCGGCGGGAACCGGAGCCGGTACGCCACGAGCGCTATAGCCTTGGGCATCGCTGTGCAGGTAGCCCAATGCTGTCAGCATGCACAGGCTTTGCTCCAGCCAGCGTTCGTACTCGGGACGCAGACACAGTAACTGGCGCGCTTGCGCTACGCTAGCTTGTTCCAGGCAATCGAGCCCCATTGCGGCCAGCTCGCTCCAGAGTACGCTGGCCAAGGCTTCGTCGAAACTATCCATCAACAGCGGGCGGCTAGGTGCACACGCCTGTGTGCCGTCGAACACATCCTTGTGCTGCTCTGCCAGGTACTGTGCCAGGCGCTGCAATTTATTTTTTTTAGGCAACATTTTTCGCTAATCCGCTAAGTGGAAGGGGGAGAGATCACGACATCGTCCGATGTCAGCATGCGGGCCATCACGGTGGCGTCGAGATCGAGCGCATAGTCTTGTCGCAGGCGCACCACCAGCGCATCGAGCATGGCAGGGGAAAGCGTGTCCGTGTCATCGCCAAGCGCGCCGTCCGGGCGCTCGCGCAATTGCTCCGTCAGGCGCGACAGCATGGCGTGCACTTGATCGAGCAGCGCCTGTTCAGCGCCGTCGTCCACAGTGCTGCCTGGCGGATACACGCTGACCATTTCGGCAGGGATGGGTGCCGGCTCCGCGGTCTTGAGGAAAGCCATCTGCCGCGGCGTTCCTTGCAGCAGGCTGTCGAGGGCCAGCATGCCGTCCTCCGGCTCGATCGACGCAAAGCCCATCTGCGCCATCCTCTCGCGGTACGCCGACGCGGCGACGATACCGACACTGCCCCAATAGCCCCAGTTCATGATCTTCACCGGATATGCCCCGCTGCGCCCCAGCTGCAACCCGAAGGCATCCTTGAAAGTGCAGCCGGCGGCATAATTGCTTTGTCCAGCGGCCTTGGAAAAGCTTTGCAAGGAGGAGAAGAACAGCATGAAATCGAGATGTTCATGCCCAAACACCTGCGCCAGCCGTACGCTCACATCCACCTTGGCAGCGAGCCCGCTGCGAAAACGCGCCTCGTCCATATTGCCCAGGCTCTTGTCAGCAAGCACGATGGCCGCGTTGACCACGCCATCCACGCGCCCGTGGCGCAGCAGTATCTGCCTGTATGCCCATTCCAGTGCCTCGGCATCGGCAGCATCCGCAGACAGATAGTCGGGCGCCGGGCCCAACAGTGCCAGCGCATCGATCTTTTCCTGTATCTGCGCATCGAGCGGACGCCGGCCTATCCAGACGATGTTCGCCGCATAGTTGTGTATCAAATGCGCGCTCCAGGCGGCACCGATGCCTCCTGCTCCACCGATCACGACATACACCCCTGCCTGGCGGTATGGGCTTGCGCCGGTGACAGGCATGTCTCCGGGCAGCAGACGCTGGCGGTAGCACAGGCCAGCGCGCCAGACTAGCGCATTGCCATCGGCGTCGCAGGGCCAGTCCATGATGTGCGCCAGCGCAGGCGCGCTGTCGACCGGTAAATCGACCAGGCGCACAGACCAGTTCGGATATTCCTTGGCCATCGAACCAACCAGGCCATGCACGCTGGCGTGCGCCGGGCGGATTTCCTCGTCCGCATGCAAGGCCTGCGTCTGGGTCGTCAGCACCGTCCATTCCAGCGCGCGCGTGCCATAGCCGAGCGCCAGTAGCGCCTTGATCAGGCGGAATCCATCCAGCACTCCTTCCTGTTGCGCAGCGATCAACTCCTCGTCATGCGGACCGCATGTTTTTTGTGCCGGCACGCGCCACACGATATGATCGAACTCGCCCAGCTGCGCCAGCCTGGGCGCAAGTGCACCTGCCTCGTCGCCTCCCGCACTCCAAGCCTGCACTTGCGGGTGGTGCCGACGCAGCGTCTCCAGTTCACCCGGCAACGCATTGACCAGTAGCACGCGCTGCGGCGCGGGCGGCGCCATGGCGCCGGCGCTGACGACATCCCACACGGGATACAGTGCCTGCAAACCGTCGTGGACGGCATCGGCAGGCGCCGGCTGGCTGGCGGCGCGCATGGCAAGGCCACGCAGGCGCACCGCCACCCGGCCTTGTCCGTCGCACAGGTCAATATCGTATTTGCTGACCATTGTTCCCCCTGCCCGCCGCAATGCCGCCCACATGAGCGAATCGCAGGGGGCGAATATTTCCAGGCTGTCCAGGGCGAACGGCAAGGCCGGGCTGGAACCGGCCGGCACGCTCTGCATCAAGCCCAGCGAAGCGTGCAGCGCCGCGTCGAGCAGGCTCGGATGCAGCCGGTAGCCACTCGCGTCGGCGGCGGATGCCGGTAAAGCGAGGGCAGCGAGCGCCTGCCCGTCGCCGCAATCGATCGCGCGTACGGCGCGCATGGCGGGACCATAGTCGATGCCTATGCCCTCATACGCCGCATAGCATTGTTCGGCGGACCACTGCCCCATGCCGCATTGCTGCCGCCAGGCCTCCAGGTCGAGCGGCACGGGGGCCGTTCGCGGGCCAAGCCACACGCTACCTTGACTATGCAGCACTTCACGTGCCTGCGGATCCTCGCTGCAGATGCGGAAATCGATGCCTCCGTCGGTGCGCGCTGCGAGCAGCACGTGCACTTCCAGTGCCGTCGTAGCCACCACCACCGGCCGCAGCCAGGCCACGTCGGACAGCTTGATGCCGGCCGCGGCATCGCTGCCCGACGCCAGCAAGGCCGCCGCGCAAGCCATTTCCAACTGCGCCACGCCTGGCAGGAGGCGCTGGCCGCGCACGACGTGGTGGGCGAGGAAAAATTCACTACCGCTGAAAACGGAGCTGTAGCGTTGCTGGCTTAGGGACGAGGTATTGCGCTGCACCAAGGGATGCAGCCAGGGCGCGCTGGCTGCGGCCGGCCGCGCCGCTTCTATCCAGTAGTGGTCCGCCGCGAAAGGATAGGTTGGCAAGGCCACGCGGCGCGGCGCGGGCGCGCCATGCAGGCTGCGCCACTCGACGGATGCACCCTCGATCCATGCGACCGCCATGCGTTCCACGGCGGTGCTGCCGGCCGGCGCCGCGCCCGGTACGAGGACGTCCGCGGCCGCGTCGCCAGCCAGCCAGGCACGCAACTGCGTGCGCAAACCATCGCTGGAATCGGCCAGCACCACCAGGCGACTGGCCATGGAGGCGCGTCCCACCTGCAAGGTATAAGCGATGTCGGCCAGCCCGATGCCGCTCAGCTGTCCGCTGTCGAGTGCCGCGCACAATTGCCGGACTTGCCGCTGCAAGGCGTCGCTGTCGCGCCCTGATAGCGGAACCGCGTGCAACTGCTCGTCCTCCGGCTGGCGTGCAGCGTGGTCTTGCGGCAGGTGTTCCTCCACGACTACGTGCGCGTTGACACCGCCAAAACCGAAGGAGCTGATGCCCGCCAGGCGCGGCCGGCGCACATCGCCGTCGACAACCGGCAGCCAAGGCTGCGTCTGCGTGGCCAGGCGGAAAGGACTGTCGTCGAGATCGATGAAAGGATTGCGCCGGGTGAAATGCAGCATGCCGGGCAGGACACCGTGCTGTAGCGACAGCAGCACCTTGAGCATACCGGCGATGCCGGCCGCCGACTCACAATGCCCGATATGCGTCTTGGCCGTGCCAATCACGCATGAGGAAGGCTGGATATCCACGCCCGTGTCATCCTGCAATTGCTGGAAAGCCTCGCTCAAGGCCTGTACCTCGATGGGATCTCCCAACGGCGTGCCGGTACCGTGCGCTTCGATATAGCCAATGCCGTCCGGCGCCACCTCCGCCTGGCGCCAGGCGTCGCGGATTAGGCGCTTTTGCGCGTTCAGATTGGGGGCCCTCAGCGAATTTGACTGTCCGTCGTGATTTACGCAGGCGGCCCTGATCACGCCATAAATCCGGTCGCCATCGCGCAGTGCATCCTCGTATGGCTTGAGCAGGACTGCGCCGTAGCCTTCCGCACGTACGAAGCCGTTGGCTGCCGCGTCGAAGGACTTGCAGCGGCCATCGGCGGCCAGCATGCCGGCGCTGTGGCTGGCGCAGTAGATGCGCGGTGACAGAATGAGATTGATGCCCGCCGCCACCGCCACGCTGCAGTCGCCACGTTCCAGACTATCGACCGCATGGTGCACCGCCACCAGCGAACTGGAACAGGCGGTATTGACGACCTGGCTGGGACCGTTGAAATCAAACCAGCGCGAGACCCTGTTGGCGATCAGGCTCATGTGCATTCCGGAATCCAGGTAGGCACCGTACAAATCGCGCAAGGCGGCACGGTTGCTGGCCAGGTCGAGGTAGTCGACGCTATGTGCGCCGACGAACATACCCACGTCACGGCCCTTGAACTCGCGTGGATCGTAGCCCGCGTGCTCGAACACGCTCCAGCTGAGCTCCAGCAGCTTGCGCTGTTGTGGATCCAGGCATTCGGCTTCCAGCGGGGCGATACCGAAAAAATCGGCATCGAAGGCATCGACTCCGTCGATGAAACCGCCCCATTGTGGAAACGCGGCCGATGTCAACCAGTCGGCAGCGCCATCGGCCTGAGTGAACCAGGCTGCACGCTCGGCCGGCAGCGGTGTGATGGCGTCCGCCCCGCCGACCAGATTGTCCCAGAAACGCTGCGGATCGCTTGCCCCGCCAGGGAAGTGGCAGCTCATGCCGATGACGGCAATCCGGGAAGGTCCCTCGGTACGGAGCCCGCCCGCCGCCGGTGCGGAAGCCGTATCGCTGCCACCGTTGCCCGTGTCGCCGGCCACCTGCCCTTGCAGAAAATGGGCCAAGTCATCGAAGCTACGATACTTGAACAGCAAGGTCGGTTCGAAGCGCAAGCCGAACACCACCTCGATCTGGCGCGCGACCTGGATGTACTCGACTGAGTCGAGGCCTAGTTCTGCAAGCGAACCGGCCCGGTCCAGCATGTCCGCGTCCATGTCCAGGCAGGCTGGCAGGACCTCGGCACGCAATCTCGCCAGTATCTCCAGCGGCACGCCGGGTTGCGCGGGCTTGGCTGGCTGCTCCTGCATGGCGCGTTGCCGTACCCGGTGCCGCCGTCGTTGGCGCAGGGCCTGTACAAGATAGGCCTGACGGCACTGGTTGCGCTGCAACTTGCCACTGGGCGTGGCAGCGATCTCGCCAGCTTCCACCAGGCAAACTTCGTGCACTTCCAAGCCATGCGCCGCCGACACCTGCGCCACGATGCGCTTGCACAGCGCCTCGAGATCCGCCTCGGCGAGCGCCTCGCCCACTTCCTGCACGATCACCAGTCGTTCCTGTCCATCCGCCTCGACGGAAAAGACGGCCACCGGCAGGGCAATTTCCGGCAGCGCGTCGCGGATACTGGCTTCGATATCGGCGGGATAATGATTCTTGCCGCGCATGATCATCACTTCCTTGATGCGGCCCACCACATACAGCTGGCGCTCATCGAGAAAACCGAGGTCGCCCGAGCGCAAATAGCCTGTGTCGCCTCCCACCGGCACAACGCCGAACTGTTGCGCCGTCTCGGCGTCGCGCTGCAGATAGCCGGCGGCCACGCCTTCCGAGCGTATCCAGATCTCGCCGATGCGCCCTTCGGCGCAGCAAGCCAGCGTGTCGGGGTCGACAATGCAGATCTGGGCGCCTGCCGCGCCCGGCTCCCCGCAGCTGGCGGCGTAGCGCACGGCAGCGTTCTGTGCGGCGCAACGGACTTCCCCCTGCTGCACGGCTGCCAGATCGAGCGCCAGGAAACGGGGACCGCCGCGTTTCGCGCTGCGCGTCGACACGGCGCCTGCCTCGGACATGCCGTAGTGAGGACAAAGCACGGTCGCGTCGAAACCCAGGGCGCTGAAGCGTTCCGCAAACCGCTCGCAACTATCTTTGCGCACCGGCTCACCGCCGCAGACCAGCGCTTGCAGGGAATCGAGTAGGATGCCCTGCACTTCCTCCGCGCGTATTCTGGCATGGCACACGTCGAGAGCAAAATTGGGCGCGCCCGTATGCGTCGCCCGGTACTTGTCGATGGCCTGGAACCACGTGGCCGGCGAGGCGACAAAGCTGGCCGGTGCCATCAGCACACTGCTGGCACCTTGCGACAAGGGGGCGAGAATGCCAAGATGCAAGCCGAAATTATGGTATTGCGGCATCCAGGACAGGACCCGGCTATTGGCGCATAACTGCCATTGCGTGGCGCCGCCTGAGGCCTGCACCCACAGATTGCGGTGGCTGAGTACGATGCCTTTCGGCGCGCCGGTGGAACCCGAGGTGTACAGTACCACGGCGGCATCGTCCTCGCAGCGCTCCCGCGCCGGCAGCCGCGCGGTGTCAGGCACGTTCAGCTGTCCGATATCGACCAAGGGGATGGCGCACAGGCCGTCGAGCTGCTCCTTGGCGGCAGCGTCCGTCAATACGCAGATTGCCTGTGCATCGCCGCCGATACGGCCGATGGCCGCTGCCAGCGCGGCTGGATCGGCAAGATACGGCAGCGGTACCGCCGCCAGGTTGGCGTGCAGGCAAGCGAGCAAGCCTTCAACGAAAGCTATCCCCTGGGGCAATACCAGCAGCACCCGCTGCTGCGCCACACTGGTCGCCTGCAACGCGCTGCCGACCTGCTGCAGCCGCCTGGATAGGTCCACGCCGCGCACGCCAGGAGCGGCGTGGGCCTGAAGGCCGTCTTCAAAGAAAAAGAGTTCTTTATCAGCGAACTGTTCAGGTAAATCCATGAAGTATCGGGTGGAAGCGGCCAAAATACATCTCCAGGCTATTGCGCAATGAAACGTCGGGGTGCCGGCATGCCGGCATGTTTATTGAAAACTATCGAGTGGAAATTTTTCCGTGATGATGCCCATTGGGCGCGACTGCTGATACAGCACATAGGTGCGCGACAATAGGGGCGTGCTAGGCGGCAAGCTGAAATGCGCTGCCGCATCGGCACACTGTTCCAGGCGGGAATCGATGATTTCGCGGTACATCTCGCATTTTTCCTCGCGCCACAACAGGCCGATCGGCGCTTCTGTTTCCAGCAGCCGATGCTGGATAGAGCGCGACAGCCGCTCGAAGACAAAGACCGATTCGGCATAGACATAGCTGGTCTGCTCATCGACCAGCATGATCTTGCGATGCAGCAAAGGCGTATTCGGCGGGCAAGCCAGCGCGGCCGGCGCGGTACCGTGCCGCAATGCCTGTTCGATCTTGCGCGCACGGATGGGCTGGCCCGCATAGAGCACCAGCAATTCGGTAACGGAACCATCCGTCGTCAGCAGGACTTTTTGAAACAGGCTCAACGAAGGATTGCCCAGCAAAATGGGAGAGCTGCCCTTGGGGACCCATTGCGTATTCATTTCCATGATTGTCATTCCAGTCGGAGGTGGGGAAAGCCGTATCCCGGTGGCGCTAGCGCCGCCGGGACAGTTATTCAACGTGCAGTCTGCTCAATTTCCCTGACCATCTTGCCGAGAAAGGTGGCGCCGATTTCCTGGTATTCGGTGACGCCCTGGCGCTGCAAGTAGCGAATGCTGTCGCTCCACAGCACGGAGTTGGAGATCTGCTCGCTCAGCAGGCGCGCCACCCCGCCGTCCGGATAAGGGCGCGCGGTGGCATTGGCGATGACCGTCAGCCGCGGCGACTGGAACGCGAATTGTTCCAGGTACCGCGCATACTGACGTTGTACTTCTTTCATGTAGCGCGAGTGGAACGGAGCGCTGACATTGAGCGGTATGCATTGCACACCCTCGCGGGCGAACAGGGCAGTGGCGCGCTCGATATCGGCCAATGGCCCGGCAATCACGAACTGGGTGGGTGTGTTGAAGTTGGCCAGGTCGATGCTGCCGATATGTTGATCGCGCAGCAACTGCGTCACCTTGCCGGCTGCCAGGCCCAGCACGACGGCCATCCCGCCGGGCGCCGCGCCCCCCATCAACTCGCCGCGCATCTTGACCAGGCGCACGCCGGTGCCGAAGTCGAAGACGCCTGCGGCCAGCAGCGCGTTATATTCGCCCAAGCTGTGGCCGGCCACGAAATCGGCCCGTAGGGGGGTGGCGATATCGTCCCTGAGCGTGTAGTACGCCAGGGCATTGACGATGAACAATGCCGGCTGCGTATAGGCGGTCTGGCGCAGGAGATTGTCCCTGTCGTGCAAGCACAGGTCATCGATCGGATAGCCAAGAATCTCCGAGGCCAGTGCGGTTTCTTGCGGATAAGCTTCAAACAGGCCCTTGCCCATGCCCTTGAACTGGGCTCCCTGGCCGGGGAAAAGTATCGCTTTCATGCGGTATCCAAGTGGCGAGCGTGCCAACTGGGCTGGCACCTCAGGTTGCGTGATGGCGGGCTGCTGGCCCGCCGGGATTATTTCTCGATCAGCACGTCATCGATGAACATGGCATCGAGGCCACTGGTGAAAAATACGGCTAACGCATCCTCCACGGAATGCGCGATCGGCTTGCCCATCACGTTGAAGCTGGTATTGAGCACAAGGGGAATATCGGTCAGCCGGTGGAATTCACTGATCAGCGCGTGATAGCGGGGATTCCATTCGCGCTTGACCGTCTGCAGGCGACCGGTGCGGTCTTCGTGCACCACGCCAGGCACGCGTTCGATCACGCTATGGCGAAAAGTCAGGGTGCGTTCCATGTAGGGCGACTCCTGATAATCCTCAAAAAAGACGGGGCCATGTTCATGCAGGATGGACGGCGCAAAGGGACGGAATTCTTCGCGGAACTTGACGCGTGCGTTGATCGTCTCCTTGACCGAAGCGCGGCGCGGGTCGGCCAGGATCGAGCGGTTACCCAAGGCGCGCGGGCCAAATTCGGCACGTCCCTGTACCCAGCCGATGATCTTGCCGGCGGCCAGAAGTTGCGCAGCACGGCGCGGAGCGTCGCCATTGCACTGCACCAGCTTGCTAATGCCACCAAAACGGACCACATTGCCAAGTATCTCTGGATCCATGGCCGTCCCCAAATAAGGGGAAAGAAAGTCCGAACGAGGCTGTGCTTGTGGGTGATCTTCGTAATAGGCCAGCAAGGCTGCGCCAACCGCGTTGCCGTCGTCGCCTGGCGCGGAAAAGACATGCAGCTGATTGAAAGGTGTATTGGCCAGTACCTTGCCGTTGGCCGATGAATTGAGCGCACAGCCTCCGCCCAGTACCAGCTTGTTGGAAAAACCGGTGCCATGTAGATTGCTGAGGAATTCGAATAGTACTTCGCTGAACACTTGCTGACCCGCATGCGCCAGATCGGCATACTCGATTGCCGCCTGCTTCGGCTGGCGGCGCATGTTGTATAGTTTTTGCTGTAGCTGCGCCATTCGGGCGGCAGGCGCAAATTCAATCTGCAACCCATTGACGCTGATCATTTCTCGCAGTAAGGCGTATAGTTCCGGATTATGGCTGCCATATGGCGCCAGTCCCATTACCTTCCACTCTTCGCCCGACATGCTGCCGAAGCCGCACGCCTCGCAAATCATCCCATAGAACAAACCGAGACTTGCCCAACCGCCATGGCGTTCCTGTTCGATCTCGGTGATCCGGCCGCCGCTGTACTGAAAGCAGGCGAACGAGCCGTGCTCGCCGAAGCCGTCAAGTACAGCGCACAGCGCGCTGTCGAATCCGCTGCTATAGCAGCCTGCAGCGGCGTGGGTTAGGTGATGGTCGAAATAGCGTCGACGCACGGTTTGTCCTGCCCAGGCATCACTTTGGCTCAGTTCATACTCAAGCAAATGGCCGGGATGCGCCGTCATTGCCAGCTGGGAGCGAAAAAAGAAATTCTGTCCCGCCAGTTGGCGCTGTACCAGCGGCGAAAGTTCGCCGAAAGCGCTCATATATTGCTCGGCGCTCTGGGCCGTGCTGGCTAGGCCTCGCCGCATCAACTCAGACGTCTGATCGCTCCAGCTGAAGGCAAACACGATTTCGGCGGTAGGGTCGCAATACTGCTTGATCAGATCGGCGGCCCGCTTGAAGAGATCCGGCGTCACGCCGATGGAGCGCTTGCACTGCAGATAACGCTCTGTCGCCTCGGCAAATAGCACGTTTCCTTGCTCGTCCACGATGGCCATGGCGGAGTCATGGAAGGAGTTCGCAAACCCAATGTAGTTTCTTTTCATATGCAAGCTCTCTAGAACACTTGACAACATCGGCCGCACACCACGCCCCTGGCGCGGCGGCAACTGGACTCAGGACAGGGAACGGGTATCCGAAATGGAACGCATCGGAGAGAAAATCAGCGCTGCCAACGCCACGATGATCAGCAAGGCGCCGCTGATGGCAAAGACCTGGGGCAGGCTCATGCCGCGCATGGCCCAGCCAGTGATGGCGGCCGAGATTGGGCCGATGCCCATGAAAATGAACATGAACAAGCTCATGGCGCGCCCCATCAGGGCAGGTGGCACGCGGCGCTGGGTCCAGGTAAAGACAGCGATCTGGATAAAACCGCCCAGCATGCCGATCAGCAGCAGCAACACCGCGCCCTGCCAGCTCGCATGGATCAGGCCCATCGGCATGAACAATGCGCCAACCAGGCAGTCTGTAAGCAAAATGGTCAAACCCAGGCTACCAAAGCGTACGTTTGGATTGATGCCAGAAATAATCATGCCAGCTAGGGTGCCAGCACCATGCGCGCCCATCAACCAACCGAACGCTGCCGCACCGTGGTCCATTTGATTGGCAATGACAGGCAGGGCTACCTGCATGGGGCCGCCAATGAAAAATGCGATCGCCGCGAAGTATAGAAAGCTGGTGCGCAGGCTGACGTCGTTCCAGCAAAACCGTAGCCCCTCTCCGACCAGCTTGAAGACATTTGGATGGCCATTCGGTCCTACCGGCTGTGGCTGCCAACGGACGTTGACGCGAGCCAAGGTCCAGGCCGACAACAAGAAACTAACGGCATCGCAGACAAATGCCAGCGCCATGCCTTTGGCGTCACCCGTACTGCTTGCCTTGGCGTCGCCCATCTGTGCGATTAGTACGCCCGCCAGGATGGGGCCAACCAGCATGGTCAGTTGACGCAAGCTCATCAAAATGCTGTTCGCGACCTGCAACTGTTCGCGCTTGACAATGTGGGGGAAAATCGCGGTCGCCGCTGGGATGCTGAAAGCGGTAGCTATGCCGATCGCAACGGCCAGTACGTACACCATCGACAAGGTCAGGCTGCCATTCTGCAACAAACCGGCCAGGATGAGCAGCAAGACCATATTGATGTATTTGGTCCACATCAGTACGCGCTTCGGTGAATAGCGATCGGTCAGCGCACCGCCAATCAGCATGAAAATCGCGCGCGGTAATGCTGTCAGTGCCAGTACCGTGCCAACAGCAAACGGATCGCCTGTCATCTTGAGTACCAGCCATGGCAGAGCAATCAGTGAGAACTGGTCGCCCAGCATGGATAACGCGGCTACGCTGAGAAGCCAGCGGAACGGTTGATCCCGAAATAGCGCGGCGCGCGGGTTGTCATTTTTTGTGTCGGTCATGGAAAACTTTCAGGAAAAGCGTTGGGAATATTTGCTATGGCGAAGCATGGTGCAATGAGGACTGGCAAGCTAGGCAACTGCTGTTCAGGAAGTGTGCCGTGAACATCGCCGATAGATAACTACCCGTGTTTGTAGGGTTGGCCTACATTTGGCTGCTTTTGATGAAGACCAAGCTGAATCAAAACCGATTGTGGCCGCCAGTAAAGCGTCCGCCCTGCTCAATGCCTACGCCACACCTGCACAACTTCCTGTCGACTATGGCGCCGGCGCCCTCATCCAACAGCACTGGCTCTTCTGGTAAACGAAAGCGATGGTTTCAGTGCGCTTGCCCTAGGTTTGTAACTGCTTAGATGGTGCTGGCTCCCCGTCCAGCTGGACCAGGTTGCCAACGGGATGTAACGCTTACCTCCTGCGCAATGATGCCGGCGCCGCACCAGTCATTGACAAGGGTAATCACAACCAGCGTGCCATTCGGAGTTGGGATTTTCTCAGTAAAGTAGGCGCTCCCATTCATGGCCGCATCCGGGACAGTCCTCATGGGAGCGTTCATCGTCAAGCCCCACTTCGCCAGGCTCAACACCGCTGCCAAATACCATGGTGCTCATCTCAGCCTCCCTGTTTATTTGCCTGGTTCACTGATGGATGGCTGCGCAAAGCCGGTTGCGGCGGCTTGCTGGCCGCTGCATGAAAAAGGGAGGCGAGTGCTATGGCATACACGGAGAGACTACGCCGTGCCGAACACTGGAACCGGCAGTTATGCCGCATCTGCGGCCAGTCTGAACGCAGGCGCGCCTTGGCCGGTGCCTGTTGTCGTACCCGATGAGCATGGCGGGTAACGATAGCTACGCGTGCTGCAACGGTGCAGCGGGATCCGGTCACGCGCCACGATGGACATGCACCGGAGCAACGTGAGACCGACTCTCAAACACATGCAAGCTTATTTTTGCACCAGAGGCCTTGCAATTCCAGTAGCGGAAAGGATCATGTTCGACGAGAAGTATCCTGACGCGGACTTTTTTTGCCGGGAGTTTGACGAATCGATGTAAGTATTCACTCGCCAATCACTAATCGGCGGTTTTCTGTATGGTCGCTACGTTGAAGAAGGCGCCGGGTGTGAGGCTTGGAGCTGCTTGGGCAGCGGCGGCATAGGCTGGCCGGAGATCCATACCCATGTGCCGGGAGTCGCTTGCAGGTGCGCGGCCTTCTCGGCTTTGGCTTTCTCGCTCCAGAAGGTGCTGATGGTATGCAAAGGGACGGGCATGGGCCCGGCATCGAGCAGCAGCGCAGTGGCGAAACGTGCGGCATGCCTACTGTCATAAGCCAGCGGCTTCATAAAGTGCCGGCGTGCGCTGGTGAGTGCATATACGAGCTGCGCCTCATGGGCATCCTCAACGGGGATCCAGTTTGCGGTCGTCGTCATGATATTTGCCGCATGGATGAGGAACGCCGCTTCAGTCTTTGGATAGATTAGCGCGCACAGGACAATGCGCAATGCTGCCTCAGGATCGGCATCCTTCATCAAAAATGACGCCTCGAAGGTGTGTTCTATTTTCTTCCAGGATTTTTCGTCAATGAACAGCGGCATGTCCGACATGTGTTTGATGGAGACTTTTTTGCCGTTTGCCGAATCTGCGACGCCTTTGAATTCACCAAGGATGATCCCTAGACGGGTTAATCCCCCGTCAACATGACTGGTGAGGGAAGCGATTTTGTTGCGGCGCCTTTCGGCGATCTCGGTTTTACGCTGTTCGTTAAAATGCTCTGGCACGTACAAATGCTCCGAGAGTACCGTTCCCTTGATCCTGGTACTGTCTGCCACCTGCATGAGGTATTTATGGATGACGGCCTGGTTGCGCTTGCCTTCCATTGCCGGCAACCATCGATTGAAACCGGCCCAGTCAAAGAGATAATGCATGACGGCGCGTAGCGACATCTTCCTTTTTGCCATATTCACTTCGACCGGCTCCATCTTCTTTTCCGGGTGTTTTGCCATCCCGCAGCTCTTTTTGAGAGGGAAATTGAGGTAGATCTCGGTGAGCGCATCGTCATGGTCGAACACCGCTTCACCCATCAATTCACCCAGCCCTGAGTCACTGTATTGCGGCTCAAACGATTTGCAGGACGGATGGTGCTTGTGGCCGGTGCCGGGCATGCGCTTGAGTAAGCAGTGATTTATCTTTGTAATGTACATGTCGACGCCACCAGGTATACACAGGCAACGTGGCCGCTCGGAGCTGCCGTGCAGCTCGGCCAGGGCCTGCTGCAGTTCGGCGGCGTTGTCACTCATACGCCGCCCTCTCACCAGATACATGGCAGTGTCCACACAGATTCCGTCAGGCATGTTGCCCAAGAGCGGTGCGATGTCGTACGGTTGTGCTGAGACTGGTCCGGTTGTTGCCCGCCACGAGCAAGCGCTTAACCGTAGCCCGCTCGCTGACGCCGAGCAGTGTTCCGATGGCTGCGGAGCCAACGCCACGCGTATCGAGCTTCTGTGCGATCGTTCGGCGCGCACTCATCGCTGTGATGCCGACGAAGGGCCCAAAGCTAAAAATGCGTTTATAGGCAAGTAGAATATCGCTGCACAAGTATTGCATTCCGGTGCTGGTCTTCTTTTGTACGATCCGCATGTTTTCGCCGTCCGGGCGCAGAAAAAGCTTCGAGAAAGGAGCCAGCCCGCGGAAATACTCCGCGTCGCCGATTCCCTGGTGTTTCGAGATCCTTTGGGCAAGGTACTGGTCAATGGCCATATTGACCGCATTGCAGCAGAAAAACACAGGCCTCTGCGTGCCATTGATGGCAACCTCTGGTCGAATGATCGATTGTGCGCGCACCGATCCATCCGGCGCAACATAGTCACGTACTTCCAGTCTGGCGATTTCCAAGGGCTTCGCCGCGGTGGAGAACAGGATCATCAGCAGCGCGACATCGCGGTGCGCATTTCGGCTGTGCTGCCGAATCTGCTGCGCAAGCGCATCGACTTGCTCGTCTGGTACCGCGCATTTCTTCATGCGCGAGTGGCAAGCGCGCTCTGGCGTGTAATGCCCCAGCGCCTCGAGGTAGGCGTTGCGATTGTCGCGCAGCATACGCGCCGTAGGAATGGCATGATCGGGCACATCGACCACGCCGACGATGGATTGTAGGTCGCGCGCAATGAGTCGGACTCGGTGCTGTATCGCCGTCCGCTTCAAGGTATACGCTTCGCCAACCTGCCTGTACGTCTGTCCTGACATCACGCGTTTAATCATATCAATTGATGCGGCAACATAGGCGGCGTCCATGTGAATCTCCTGATCATTCAGCTGAGAGCATCATGCCCCGCAATTGCTCCTGCCAGTGGCCAATAGCGTCACGTTTTCAGCGGGCTTTTGAATCAGCATCGCACTTCGCCATAGTCGCCAGCATGTGCCTATGGCGCGACAGGAATGCGGCTGTAGACAATATGGCGTCCTACCAAAAGCGCACGCTATGCGCCCCGGCATGCGTGCAGATACACCATACATCGCCTGTCCGCGCTACAGTGATCATTCCGGTGACGATGCATCCGCATGGGCTAATCGGGCGCGACAGCACCAACATCAAGGGTTATTTATCATATTAGGGAAGCGGATGAAGTGCCTCTCTTTACCTGCCAATGTACCAGTCACACATCGTGACACCCTACGCCGCGCTATCACCCCAGAAGAGGAAGCGCATACTCCGTCCCGCAAACCGCCCCCTACACTCTCATACAGCCAACAAATCGTAGAACCCTCTTTGACGCGACAAGCATGGCCCTCAACCCGGCCAAACGATGGAAATAGAATACAATACCTTCCATTAGTGCAATTAACTGAGGTTAACTTATGACAAACAGATTGCCGCGCTCCCGCGCGGCCAACACCGTCTACAAAAAGAGCCTCCTATGGACCACTGATCCCAAGGCAGCTTTTCACTGCTGGCTTGAAAAGGACGCGTACAAGGAAGGCCACAACTTCAGCGCAAAAACCATCGCGGTCTACACGTCAATGTGGGCGATCTTCATTGCCCACCTGCGGACATTCCGCGGCAAAAGTGTCGTGCAGGCCGATGAAGAAGATATTCGTCACTTTCTGGATCAGGCCCATGTATGCAAACGCGTCGAAGCGCGCCAGCGCTATGCGCTGCTGCTGCGGCGCGCGTACGCTGCCCTGCAGCAAGCTGATCCTGATCTCGTCAATCCGACCGAAGCGACCTTTCGCCCAGCAACACCACCTGCCGACGAAAAACCGATGCCCTTTCTGCTGCCTGCTGAGCGCACGCGCGTGTTTAACCTGCTATGCAATACCAGCGATCCGCTAGACCAGGAGAGCCTGGTACGCATCCGCGCCAAGGCGATGTGTGCGTTGATGCTGGGTGCCGGGTTTAAGCCTGGACAAGCCAACATAACCTCAGTTAATTGTGTGGGACATGGACGCGAACGGTTTATCGTTGCGCCACAATGCGGTACCATGACGTCACACCGGGCACTGGTGCATCCGGCCGCCTGGCCCGCAATTGACCGATGGCTGGCGTTGAGCGATAGCAAAGGATTGATGTTTCCCGGCGCGCCCTCGGACAAGGAACATCCGGTCGATTATGCACGTGCGTTCGTCGGTGCGAAAAAACTGCTGGCTGACCTCGGGACAATGGCTGGCGGCGAACGGGTCAGCCCGCAAACGTTGCGCAACTCCTATGGCGCCAGCCTGCTCGAGGATGGACTGGGCCTGGAGGCCGTGCGGGAATACATGGGCTACTCCAGACTAGAGTTTGCCAGGCGCTTTTCGCATGCCCATGCGGCATGGTGCCGCCGTTCCGGGCTACAGCAAAGCACGGTAGAATCGACGTCCAGCAACGATCTGAACGATGCTCCACCACCCTCTTCTGAAAGCTGCCACGATGCCTCCGATTAATCCAACGGCAGAACAACGTATCGCCGAGCTGGAAAGCGCCCTTGCAAAAGCGGTCGACTATTTGCGCTCATTGCCATTGAATCCTTCGAACCACCACGCCGCGGCGGCTGCCGACCAGGTGCTACGGCAACCAGCCCTGCAGGTACAAATGCTGTCGGGGACGGTATTGGCATCGGCCGGCGTGCCTCTGCTGCGCGCCACACTGCAAGGCAATCAGCTCGCCGTGCAAACAGCCGATCCAGGCACAGTGCCGGCCGCCTTCCGGGAACAGCATGCAGCGCAGCTGCGCGCGGCACTCATCCGCGGCATCATTATCGACCTGTCCGATGCCTAAAGCCCAATGTGCAATGTGCAATCTGGCACTGGGCTGCTTTGCAGGTCCATGGCGCGGCAGCTAGCGGGGCGCCAGGCTGAACTGCTCAACGAAGGCCGCCAGTGCCTCAATGGTCGGTTCACCCCATAGCTCCTGGGCGTACCAGTTGGTAAACAGCGAGCGTGCCAGGACGTTCTCGACGCCGCGGTCCAGATTGACAGCCGTGTTCGTATTCTGATCCTTGAAGCGCTCGAAAATGGCGCTGCGGTCGGCGTTATCGAGTTCGTTGTACAGGTCATACGCGTCCTGCGCCCGCGCCGCGAGGAATTTCTCCAATACCGTTGTGCCGCTGTCTTTCTTGGCGACGCTATTTTTTGCCGCGCTGCTCTTGAGCTGCAGGTTTTTCGCGGCATCGGCCCCCTGCTTCATCGTCCAGCGGAAATACGCAGCAGGAGAATCCAATGGTGCACTGCTCTTGTGATCAATCCGCGCCTGCACGAAGGCCACGGCGCTGCGGATCTTGTCATCGCCATGCTGTGCCATCACATCGGCTGCATCGACCTGGGTCAGGCCAAATTTCATAATGCTGCCCATCAATTCCAAATCGATAACGGGCGGCGCCGCAAAGCCAAGCTGCGGCTGCTTGGTATGCTCGACGCGAAACTGCAAGCGCTCGACGCGCCGGCCCACACGGTGCTCGATCAGCTCGACCTGGATATCGGTAAGGGCATTGATCTCGGCCATCGCCGGCCGAATGACATCGCGCTTGAAATATTTATATTGCGGCGGCGGCGCATCCTCGGACACGGGATTACCAGTCAGCGCGCCATACCAATGCTCATACGTCTCGATCAGCGTGACCTTAGAGGGATTGGTGGCATAGCGGCGGCAAATTTCATACAGTGCCAGAGAAGAGCCAGAACGCAGCAAGCCCTGATAGAAAATACTGAAGCGGGTGTAGGTTCCCGGGGCCATGACCAGCTCATGCACTTCCGGTGGAAATGCAAAACCAAACCAGACCTGCCCGGAATGTTTTTTCAAACCCATCGGATTGACCAGCGTGACTGAAGCGACCAGGCGCTCGGACGTCCACTGGCGGTCATTTTCCATCAGCAGCTTGATGTTCTGCATCTCTTCGAGCTGGGCCTTCAGGAACTCAGTGTCCTTGCTGTCATACGCAGCATCGCGTGCCAGATCTGCCAAGCGAATCCAGAAGTATTTTTTTGACGCCGGCGTATCGATCGGCGAATTGACGCCCGTGACCTTCAACTGCTGGGCGTGGTACATCATGACGTTGAACACCTTACGGGTGAGCAAAGACATCTTGCCTTCCCGCACGCGCAGGCCGATCGCATCATTCGTCTTGCGAAACTCCATCGACGGGGATGTCAGTTCGCCATTCTTGGCTGCCTTGGGTTTTCTCGTTGCCACGCCGATCCTCTTTCATCGAGAAAGCATGGCTCCACATGCCCATACTCGCCTTTACATGGTGCGAACTATAACGCGAATTGACTCACCTTTGCATGCTCGCACAGGAAATTTCACCAAAATAAGTGATTTTTTTTTGAAAAATAATTCACCTTAAAACTGGGCCACATGGTGCGAACATGAGCCGTTGACTGACAAGCTCCCTGTGCAAGCTCACCTAATATCCCAGCCACATAAACGGGCATCAGACACCAAAGCCGCATGCCTGGCCGTCTGCATGACGACTGCATCGACACACCCAGTGAACCAGCAAGCTACCCAGAGCGACGCCATTTCGTCCATCACGTCCTGCAGGCTCCCTGTGCAATCTCACCTATCGACGCTGCAGGCGCCTCGCAGTGCCCTCAACAACATACTACTCGAGCAAATTGACCTATTTCGCATAAAAACGGCACCTGAAGACCATAGCACGCCAACACACCACCACAAATATCCTGCACTACCAAAAACACTCCCCGTGGAAGCTCCCGCAAAAGAGATCGCCAAGTGATGCCAAGGCCTCTCTCTAGCGGCAATCAAATCTACTCCCTGTAAAACCTCCCCCAAAGGACTGACAGCCCACAGGTATAACAACGCAAGACCAACGCTGGCCGAAACTACACGGCAAAAGAGCAGCCTAAACTCATACGGCACTTCACCAGCCTCTACCCAAAGCATCGCCTACAGGAAAAAGTTATCCACATCTCCACGTAATCACTGTCCCTGCGAAAGCTCACCTTGATGGCCTTCAGTCACCGTATCCCCTCCCCTCGGTACCCGTACAGTCTCACCATAAAAACATTCACTCCCTGACACGACTCACCGAACTCCCCGTACAGCCTCACCCCTGTCCCTGGCTAAGCTCACCGAATCCCCTGCAAAACCGCATGAATGCTCAGTCTACGTGCGCTTAATTTGTATTTAAGGTTTTAAAAGGGTTCTTTATCAAAAAACCTCTCAAGCAAAAAAAATATCCCAAGGAAGGTTTAACGCAGAATCCAGTACCCAAAAATAAGAATATTTTAGTAAAAAACAATATTTTCACTTGCTGAAGGATAATTACATCGTCTCATGAAGAAAACTAGTCATGCAATCCAAGCAAACATACTAACTTTGCAAGTATATCGTGAGCAATATAGCGTCTTCAAAGCAAGATTACCTCATGACAAGATGATGATACTGAACAGTTTTCAACGTAACGAAACAATCTCAACGCCACCTTACTATTCAGAAAAATGTTTCTTTAACAAATGATAGATCGACAGCAATCGCATCGATCATTGTTCCTGTAGAAGCTCACCATAGGCAAATAGCAAAAAAAATAATCATTATGTTAAACAATTGGTATCGTTTTCTACAGAGATGCGCACTTTTCATTTATTCGTTAAGCAATTGATTAACAAATAAACAAAGACACGCGACATATAAACATTAGTCCCTGTAAAAGCTCCTGTTTAGTCACTTTGTATTTCCAGAGCAGAATATAGTCCTGCGTAAGGTTCCTATTCTCATCGACTGCATAACGCATGGGAGACACTAAAGGTGAGGGATTACAGGGAGTGTGCATCAATATTTTTTCTAGATATGTCCTATAAGTTGCATTAATGCAATTTATATACTGGCTAGATGTTCATATCATCATGTTTCGAACCAGTTTGATGCACAAAAACCAATTCAACACTAATTCACACACGTACTTTCTCGTCAAATCCAAGCATGTTCGCTCACATGATTAGATCTCCCTGTAAAAGCTCACTCATTAGTGACCTCAACTCTTAATACCCCCTGTAAAAGCTCCCCCGGGTATAGGAGGATCAAGAGTCCACGCATTAAATGATTGACATACCAGCGCATCCGCTGTCGCGGGGGTCCCCGTTAAGGCTCACCTATGACACACATTCCTCCTTTCCATGTGGTTTATTGAAATTAAAACAATAAAATTACATCCTGTTGACAGCGATAGCTCCTTCATACGTCCGGATCTGTAAACTTTGCCTTGGTGCAACCCTGAAAATCACATCCGGGCTTTTGAAAGAGACTATTCCTTTTAACTTGTCGATAGACTTTATTTTCGTCAATCTCCCTTTATTTGGAAAAGTTCGATTGAAAAGTACATTGAAACCCGCTATCATCATTGAAATAATCATCACCACGGGATCCACATGCGCGCATTTGAAGGTGTAAAGCAGAAACTAGCGATGGAATTGAGCGGCTTCACCGGTACTCCAAAAACGTTTCGCACACGGTATCGTGAACAAGCAGACAACAAACATAAGCTCTACAGTGCCGCTGAAATCCGCGCTATCCGTTTCGGACTTCTGAATATTCCTCCAGATACCAAACGCCCTTTGACACTGCCACCAGTGATCGACACGCGCATGGCCAAGGGCGGCGTCGGCAAGACCACCATTTGCGGTAACGTCGCCAGCTGCATCGCCTTGTCAGGCTACCGCGTGCTGCTGATTGATGGTGATCCACAGTCGTCGCTGACGAGTCTGTACGGCATCAACTGGCTTGACGAAGAAATTACGCACATTGGCGAGCTGATGAAACGCACCTCGCAAGGCCAGCGTGCGCACCCTGAAAAGGCAATCCGCTCGATCTACCCTGATGGCATGCTGGATCTGATCCCAAGCGACATCACCATGGTCGACGAATCTTGGCTGATGGGCGCCATGAACCGGGAGCAGGCTTTTACACGCTTGCTGGAGGCGGAGATCGAGTTTTTCAGCCAGTACGACGTCATCATCATTGATTCCGCACCAGGAACATCCGTGCTGGCCACGACGTTCATGGTGGCCTGCAAGACCCTGCTGACGGTGGTGACGGCCGAAGGACAAGCCATTGCTGCACTCGACGTGCTGGCATCCAACGTACAGGAAATCAATGCTGCTTTTGGGCGGCAGGGAATTCATTTGGATGTTCACATTGTGGTGAACCAGTTCAATACGTCGAAAACACCGCACCAGTACCAGCTATCAAAACTGCTGCCGAAATTTCCTGGCAAGATCAACGACACCATCATCCGTGATTTTGTCGGCTTTCTGCGCGAGTCCGATCCGGACAACATCAGCAGCAATGGCCCTGTGCTGGAAAAAGAGCCCAATAGCGGGGGCGCACGCGACATCATCGACTTAACCAAGTCGCTTATCAAACTATACGGTCTGCGCTTGGCTGGCACGACATTACCAGGGCAGGAAAAATTATGAGCAGAAAACCATTAAAAGTATCGGGCCTGATCCAGTCAGGCCGCCTGGTGCCGCAAGCCGGCATCACCGCATCGACCGCATTTGATACGCCGGCCGATGCCCCAGCCGCAGAGATTGGCCAGGACCAGCCAGCTGAAATGGCCTACAACGCCCTGCCTGCCAACACCCCAGCAGTCGTAGCGCCGGTCAATGCACTCGGCGTGGAAAAACTGATTGATCTGGATCTGCTCGACGACAGCCCATTTCAAACCCGATTGAAGTATGACCCGGAACGTATCGATGAAATTTCACAGTCGTTCCTGAGCGCCGGACAAAGCACGCCAATTACGGCACGCCAAATGCCTAACGGACGCTACGAGATCATCAAAGGACAGACCCGCAAGAAAGCTGCCATCAACATCGGCTGGAAACAGGCACGCGTGCTGGTTGTTTCACGAACGGATCGTGAAGCCGAGCTCGACGTCATGGTCGACAACACCGGGGCACCTCCGACCGAGTACGAAGAAGCACTGATGTTCCGCAAGGCGATGAGCAAGGAATATGCGACCACGCAAAAGGCGGTTGCTGCGATGTTCCTGTGCTCCCAAGCCAAGGTCTCCAATGGGCTGGCGATGCTCAACCTGCCTGCCGAAGTACTCAGCCTTCTGGATGAAGAACCTGGCTTATTTGGCGCGCATGCGGCAAAAGTGATCAATTCTTTGTGGGAGACCTATCCTACCCACCACGACGTCATCCTGAAGGCCATTCAACGCCTCAAAGAAGGCGCTGACCAGGGATCAATACAAGTGTGGGTCACACAACAGATTAACGCCGCCAGCCGCCCTCCCCGGGCGCAGAAGCATCTGATCCCTTCTTCGTCAGGCGCGCCACGGTATTTGACACAGGCGAAGGACCGCGACATCATCGTGCGTATTTCGGACCGGTCGATCGATGCTGCAATGGTGCACCAAAGAATTGATGAAATGCTAAGAAAAATGGCTGACGAGGTAGTGGAATAATTGAATTAAGTCTATAAAATCAAGTACTTACATAATATTACTGAGTAATAACCTGATCTATCAAACGCCAAAAAGCCTGGGATTTACCGGGCTTTTTTTGGAAAAGTGATTGGTAACATCAACATAGCCAAGTCGAATCAGATGCTGACAGGTCTTACCTGACACGTTTTCACTACATTGCTAGCCCCAAAATCCCCTAACTACCCATCCTCCGTTTGACAGTATCGATACCATCTATCGCAGCTGGTGTGATTGAAGCCAGACATGCACGCAACCCACCTGCGGTAAAAGCAATTCTCTCAGGTCTCCCACCGTATCAATGGGGGTGTCTCCATACGATGCCAATGGCATTTACGTTTATCCAACATCGATAGAGTGTGCAGTCAAAGTACGGTTAATATCCGTTGTGTGGAAGAGCGTATGAATGATGAGGTAACCACGGCGTGTCCTGGATGATCTGTTCGCCCCATTCAACGCAGGGAGCAATCTAGCCATTGCATGTATGGTGAGGTAAAACAGGGACCTCTCTTTCGAGAGAAGGCTGCTCAGCTACTTGCTTCACACCATTACGCGCCAAATTTGCTGTCGTTAGCATCAACTCATTACAGAGGCATCGATTGCCATTCAAGGTGAGCTTCAGCGGGGAGTCGATTTCATCTCTTCAGTTCATCGGGACCGGGACTGGTACAAATTGGCAGAACAAATATTCCTCGAAAGGCTATTTCGCCACGTGATTTTCTCTTCGAAAGCAGTTACCTACCCCGAGAGCAGTAATTTTCAGGCGCAGTTGGACTTACTCGACACTGTTGAGAAGAGAATTCGATGTGTGATGCAAAGAGTTGGTGAGGGCGCGAATATTCTGGCTATTCAATGGGGAGCTTGAACAGGGACTCTTTGTTGATAGTCCCCGCCAAAGCTCCCCCAATAGCAACTGGCTAACCTGGCGGAACTCGCGCTCGCGCACACGTGCTGCTACTGTCTGGCGATCATTGTTTCTGCCCAGTTCCGCCCAGCTTCGTGTCGATTTATTCCAACAGCCCGCCAGATACTTCCATGTCCCCAAAGTTCATTCGTCAAAACCTGTCCGATAATATGCCGCCCAGTCTGGTTAACGGTAGGAAGTGAGCTCGTAAGACAGGAGAAATGAGAGCAGTGGACGACGGCATCCGAAGTGTTCTTTGTATAGGCAAAAGGCTGCGCTTGAATAAGACGTGCAAGACGCCCAATGTACTGAATGATGTGCGGGCGTACGCAAAAGAAATCACGCGAACAGATACGCCGGAAGCTCAGTCGGCGCTCACGTCCAGAAAACGCATCCTGGCACATGACATTCTAAACGCGAGAGAGACGCGTATCACTACAGGACTATCGAGCCGTAGTTAAAAGCAGGAACTCCTTGCCCAAAGCATCCGGAAACGTGAAGACTAACCTTCTTTCCTGTTGAGGCCGCCAACATAATGATGGATAGCCAGGTTTTGCCATTCACGTCTCCCTTGGCATCCCAACGAATATCATTACCAGCACATTCGGGGGCTCCAGTGATCAGTGGACCATCTAGAATGACGTAACATGTCCCGTCAAACTTATGGCAGCCGAATGACACTATGTTCCTGGGGCCGGTATCCTCGTCGGCGTAGGCGCACCCTGTAAAAGAAAAAAGTAGCCCAATTACCAATGATCGTAAGAACATGATTATCCTCAATAAATAGTTAATCTGGAAATATTACCATGTGATAATTATTTATCAAAAATAATTATATACAGCGTAGTACACCTGAATATCCAGCTCGTAATGCCAGTAACGCATTTGGCAATGCTGAACCTAGAGGGGTAAATGAACCAAGATAACTTCCTTGGGTTGCCGCGGAAGTAGCGGTGTGTAGCGAAATACACTGGGCCATCATTGGCAGCGGAACATTCGCAAGTTCAATTCCCAGCAAGTTTAGGTTATTTAGCATGAAGAGCGATTGGTGAAGTACCCGTGCCCCATCCGCTGCAAGATCAAGCTTAGCAATAGATGGACGAAAGCGGAAGGCGGGCTCAGAAGGGTCATGTGGATACCGTTAATGTGCGGAAGACTTCCTGTATAAGACAAGTGCACAGTCCAAGGCACACACTTGTCTCCTTGGGTATTTTGCGAATGCGGAACATGTCCAGATCAACCAAATGCAGCATCGATCAACCCGGCCAGAAGACCCTCAAAAGGGAGACTGGATCCGCGCTATTCTTGAACAGAGATGAGAAAAGTTTCCCTGCCAACTTGACGACAAGCTAATGTGGAACGGCAGCATGCGGCGAAGGACTGTCTGATTGAAATTAAATGGAGCTGGATGCTCATAAGACGATGAGCCGAAGAGAGACCTTATCGAAAAAAGCAGTGATGTCAGCTTGCGCGCCATCTGCCGTCCATGCCCCTGCATGGTCACGTGTATGCCGAGCATCGACACATAATCAATGGCATCCTATTGTGCTTGTTAACATGTGCCCATTGACGCGACATCGCGTCGCGCTACGGTCTTTGGCAGATCTGCTATGACTGATTCGTTCGTTGCTCGAGGAGCCATATTGGGTAGTAACTTCTCAAGGTCATGCAGGCTGCAGCCGACGCGGCCGGCCTTGTGGACTGGCATGGCGCCCCATGCCCCTGACATCAAGGTGCAGCGCAATGTTGTCGGAGTGGGAAAGACGCTTCCTGCAGCCGAAAACAGGCGGCTGGAACTGACAAGTGGCTGGGGCATTCGCGCGGGGGGACCACCAGCAAATTCTATGTATGCGTCGATCGGTACGGCTTGCCGCTGTCCATTCTTGTTACTGCTGGCCAGTGCAGCGATGCAGCTTACGTCGGGCAGGTACGCGATGCTATCGGTGTACCTCGTTCGAGCCGTTCCCTCCCTTGAAAAAGACCATCGAGCGTGCGCGTCGAGCGTACTTATGGTGCTCTGCATTATTGGCAACAGAACTAGGCCAGATGCATTCAGTGCATTTTCCACCTGAGTATCAAGATGCGCGACAGTAGCTTCTGGGCGAGGGACGTCGAGGTGGTGCACCGCGTCGCTTTGACGTGTAAGCTTACAAAGGCCGAAATGTCGTCAAACGCGCAATCAACCGCCTAAAAGATATCTGCGCCGTCGCAACTCGCTACGACAAACGCGGACACAACTAAATTGTCATCGTGACGATCACAACAATGATCCTATGGCTTCTCTGAACCCCGTGAGTCAGACCATAGGTGTGCCTCCACACCGGTCTGACATGCCATTGCTGCGGCTATGTGTCGATAGCGAATCGGTACCCATGCTCACTACCTGTGTGACGATTGCGGTTACCCCAGGCTAGGCCGATTTCATTACTGATGACTTTGTCCAGGGCGCGGATACGCCTGTTCGCTTGTGTAGCGCGCGTACGGTCAGAGCGCTCGAAGAATTGTGAATGTGTACTAAAATATCATCGCGCCGCGCCGAAGAAATCTCCTCATTAGTGTGAAAGGCTGCCTGCGCTGGAAGACTTTCAGCGGTAGTATTACTCAGTAATACTGTATAACCATTTGATTTTAATGGTTATTTATTGAAAATAGATAAGTCGGTCGTTAGGACGACTTAACGGTTTCATCGCAACTTTCGGGACCGCGCATGCAATCAATGATGTGGATGCATCCGAGGCTATTTCCGAAGCCACAGGTGGATGACGGTATGCAAGTGCTGCTATTGCACAGGTGTAATGGCCGACGAGTCGTGTGCGATCGCGCTAGATCGCGCTATTACCGCCTAAGTGAGCAAAGACGGGGCATACGCGTAAACGGCATACACGCGGGCTAGATGGCGTGCCGTGGATAAGCATGGTGCATGCTGATTTGTATGATCCATCATCTGGAGCGGATGATGGATCGCTTGTGCAATGAACCTACATTGCTACCCATCGCCTTCGATATCGACAGCCAAGCACCGGGAGATCGAGTGCGATTTTATACCACCAATAAGAAAACCCGCGGCCGAAAACGCCATATTGCTGGCGATATGAGGCCATGCCTGTTGATCATCTTCCTGACGCCGGCCGATATCACCGAATTCGGTAACGCTCAACTACCGCTCAATGGTCTGCTACTGCGCTTGTTGTAGGGTGTACACCGTTCAGTGATGCAACGTATGGATGCCGCAAATTGCTGGATAAATCGGCGCCTGGTAGCGTTCACTGTGGACGTCTTATCGTGTCTGAGGCCAGTAGAGCTTCGCTGTTCAGCCGGTGCTGAAGCATTCCTATCTGATGCCTTATCGGCGACTCGCATATGACTAGGGATAGGCCCTTGCCATATCACAGACTCTGCTTTGCAGGATGATGAAATTATTGTTGTTCCGTCAGGTAAATTTTCGATAGGTTTTTAAATAGGGCATAGACATTTTTCAATCCACGAAGAGTTACATTTTTTGCTTTTTTATATAGAGTAGAGTTTTATTTAATTAATAGTATAAATGAAACGCATTTTATTGAGTCTGGCATTGGCAGTATCTTTGATCTCGTCGCGGGCCTATGCGGAGAGTTCGGTTATCGGGAAGATCTCGGAAGTACGTATTGATTCCGACGGCAAGGGGTTGGTAACCTTTGTCGACACCATCGTAGGTCCACAGCCGGCTTGTGCCATCACCGGTTATAACCACTCCATGTCATTTGATGCGGCAACGGCTGGTGGCAGGGCTATATATGCCATGGCCTTGCTTGCCAAAGCCAACAGCGCCATTATTTACGGCATGGGAAAAGGAGCTTGCGTAACATACGGTGTCGTTGAGGATGCCATGATTTTTTTCTTAAAATGATGAGGATCGGGTGTCTTGGATAAACTTGCCTCATTCCAGATATACCTGCGGCATTGCTACGCGTGCCAGTCTTTATCAAAGGCCTACGTAGTCGACTACGTGCGCTGGCTTGAACAGCTGAGATAGACAGTTACGTTGCCCATGATAGTAACGGCGCCATGCTGAATTTGAGGATGTCAGCGTCAATGTTGCGAAAAGAAACAGGGAAACGAGCCCTGCCTGAGATCGCGGCAGGGAAGGCAGGAAGCCTGATAGCGAATTGTCCCGAATTGCAGAATGCAATGGCCGCACCTACGTAAGTCGTATGCGCTGCCGTGCTGTATCCCAGGCAGAGTACATTGGAACGATCAGACTTGTCGCTCGTGATATTACTCAGTAATAAGGCTTAACTCTTTGATTATATTGGAGTAATCAAAGAAATGGCGGAGTAATCCATCGGGAATGTGATCGAAGCCGAGCATCGGCCACTGTTGAGGAAGCAGCCGGTCTAAACATCGCAGACCATGGCAACGACGGCCATCGGCATCGATGTCTGTATTGTGCGCGCTTCGCCGCCTTGAGCGATGGCACCTTCACCGCTCCGCTGGCAAGAAACGCCAGCAGGTCTGGTGCGTTCCCCGCGCCACATGAGCGGAAGGTCATGTTCAGTAACAACCGGAAAACGGATAAGGCCAAGGTTCAACAGCTTCGTACCGGAAAAATTCCTGCACAAGATTAGGGCCCCGATCAGAAAAATCGTGCACTCGTCTGCATTGAAGATTTACGAGTGCAGAACATGTCATGGTCGTCAAAAAGAACGGTTAAGCAGTAAGGTACGTCAGAAAGTCGTGCTGAATCACACTATTCTCGTGCGGGGATGGGCAGGTTCACGCCAGCGGGCCACCGTACCACACCAGCCAGACATGCCCGGCTGGCGGTCACATATCGAAAGATCATCGGCAGACTAAGGCGAAATTACTGTACGTTGATTGCAGTTACGCAAATCATGTCGATGTGGTTGGCACGAAGATTATTGTAGAGTTGGGCTGTCGCTTGTTAGCTTGTGGAGGGATGGTGCAGTCAGGCTGCTGGAAGAAGCGTGGGCGCACGCGCCCACCCCACCGGAGCGCTTTAGAAATCATCGCATAGCGCTGTAGGAATCCTTGCCTTTTAGGACGGGCAGGATGGCAAGCAGTACCGCTTGGTTGTTTCTGAACGTCCACAGCATGGTCAAAATACGGACAAAAAATTCAAACTATCGGGCCAACACCGCGAGCCTTGACATCTTGAAGAGACCGCTTGAAGGCTTTCAAATCCTTGGTTGCAAAAAGCTGATTTCGCCCCATTGCGCTGGAGGCCTTCATTTTCCCATACGCCACGTGGCGGCGGAAGGTGGAGATCGATACGCCTAAATACTCAGCAGCTTCTGCGGCAGTAAACTCATCTCCTGCCAAGTGACCAAATACCTGATCGTGGGAAAAGTTTTGGCCTTGAATACTCGGCTCAGCAAGCATGGCAAAAAATTTTGCACGCTCATTCGTTGCTAGCTGCGTAAAATTTTTATAAACAACTTCTGCGGTAACTTGGCTCATATGGTCCTCACGATTTCAGGTATTTCTATAGGGCAGCATAGAAGTTTTCATGCGTCCCAACTTGATAAAAATCTATAAACAATACTTCAATCTCCACCCCTGCCACCTTCATCTCCTCATCCGTTGGCGGACGATACGCCATCAAATATTCTTGGCGCAGGTGTTTTAACTTGTACACCAAAATACCCTGGAGATCTCCCGTCTTGGCTTCGCCAATTTTAGGGTCAGTACAAATGACCTCTACGGCATCTTCAATCACCAACTGAAATGGCTTGTGCTGCTTTTTTACAAATGCCACAAAAGGGGGCTTATAGTTTGGTTTCATTATTTTGAGTTCTTAATTGCTCAAATATGAGTACATATGATCTCAATTATACGTGCAATAAGCGCTCGAAACATAGGTTCTTGATGAAGTAGTTGCCTACCGGCTGCCATTATCGCTGGATGGGACGACCGGCCAAAACGCACCTGCATGCCACCATGACGCAAGAGTGTTCTGCTTTGCTCTAGCCGAAGCGGGTCTCGCATCGCCCTCTTAACAAACCTGCGAGTGCTGTGCGCACAGGCAGTGAAGAGCGAATAGTCGACAAGCGTGATGTAGATCGCTCCTCGTTTCCCCCATGATTTCATTGCCGCAGCAGGCGTCCTATTTCTACCTTTCCAGGCGCCGGCAGGGCCCCATGCGAGGCGTCCAGGGCGCCGTGATTTCCGGATATGAGCCATGTCATCGCGCCAGGCCCATTTTCCGTGTTACCGGGTAGCGCGCGTCGTGCTCGGAGGGGCGTGGCGCGCCGGCCGGGGTGAGGATTCGCTGTCGGTGAGGGGAGTGCTGAGGATCACCATAGAAGATCCGACACCAACTGTTCAGCAAACTGATGCACCGACCGTCGTCAACGTTTTTGTGCCGCAGGTGAACATGGCAGCGAGTCGCACTTTCTCTGGGTACCGCCGCAGCGTACCTTAAATGCGATCGCTGGCGTACGCCTGTGTTGTCGGCGCCATGCAGGGACTTTTCTTGGTAACTGCTTGGATTGACACCTGGGGAGGGAGCGCATGTTGTCCCAATTTGCAGCCGATTGAAGCAAATAGCCACCACCTTTTCTTTGCGGGCAATCGAATACCATTCGTTTACTTAATCGCTGCTAAGTAAACTAGATGATATTTACAGGTATCTTTATACCGGTTAAACTACCTGTCACGCGGCGCTCGAGCGCCCGCCCTGAGTCCGCCCAGTACCGGCGGCGCCCGCCGGCGCGAGCGCCACGGGCCCCACACCTCGACGAGGGAGCGCATGATGTTGTCCGATGTCCCTTTGCAGTCCTTGCCGCTGGCGCACGCTGGCCGTGCGGCGCCGCAGGCTGGCTTTCTCGCCAGTGGCGCGCCTTTGCACCACCGCGCCGGTCATGGAGGCAGGCCATGAGCCGCCCGTCCTTCAGCCTGGCTAATGACGAAGCGCGCGCCTTGCTGGCTTTGCTACCTGCCATCGTGACCCGCCACGCCAATGACCTGCGCAACCACCGCCCGTTTGTACGCGACTTTGTCGCGGCAGTGCACAGCGCCACTGGCCGCACCTATGGACCGGATGTCTACCGGCGCCTGCTGGCGGCTTATGCGCCGGAGCGCCGGCCGTCGACCACCACCTTGGCTGCCGAAAAAACGGCCCTGGAACAGCGCCTGGCCCTGGTTCCCGCCGTGGCCGCAGTCACTGGCCAGGCAGAGGAGGGCGGTGCACCGCTGGCCGAGCTGTTGCGCCAGGTAGTGAAGGAGGCACTGGCCGGTAGCGGGCGTGACCAGGAGGGCACCGAGGCGCTGCTGCAGCAGCACCGTGCGCATGCCGATTACTTGCGCGAGCGGCTGGACCGTACCGAAGCGGAGCTAGCCAGCGCACGCGAAACGGCCACCCGCCTGGCCGCGCAGTTACAAGTGGTGCAGAGCCAAGCTGCCTTGTACCAGGAGCAGCTCGCGCTGGCCCAGGCTGCGGCCGCCAAGCAGGCGCAGGCGAACGAGCAGCTGCCCCAGGCGCTGCAGGACATGCGTCAGTTTGCTTTGCGGGCGATGGATCAGGTCCGCGGTGAGACGCGCGCGGTCAAGGAGAACAACGCCTACCTGGTACAGCAGATGAAGGATCAGGAGGCGACGCTGGAAACGTTCCGCCAGATCGCCTACCGGCATGGTGCGCCGATTCCCGGCCAGCGTAATGGCGGGCCCGTCCGATGAGTGAGCTGGCCAGCTATGGATCGCAGGACGCGCTGCCGCCCGCGCACCTGTTTGGCAATGTCAGTGACGACTGGGCCGCAGCGGAGATCTGGCTGGGCGAAGTGGCCGATAACAGCCGCAACAGTTCCGGCGAAACGCTGGCAACGTACCGGTTTCACCTGGCCAAGCTGCGCTGGTACTGCGAACAGATCGCCTATTTGCCTCCGTCGCGCTGGACGATTCCGGACGTCAAGGCCTTCCGCGATTTTTTAAGCGCGCTGCCGGCGCGGGCCATCTCGGCACGCGGGGCGCGCGCCGGCGACACGGGCTACACGCCGTTTCGCAAGCAGCCGTCGCCGAGCAGCCAGGCCGATATCATGCGTTTTGCACGCGCGATGTTCACGGCCTTCCATGGCACCGGCTACCTGCGCGTCAACCCCATGATACTGACCCGGACACCGAAGCCGCGCCGGCTGGATACCAGCCGGTCGATCGCGCCCGATATCTATGATTTGGTGCTGGGCGTGATGGAGCGCCAGCGGGCCGAGGGACAGGTGGCGTATCAGCGGCATCTGCGCGACCGTTTTGTCCTGGTCTTCCTGCGAGAAACGGGCCTGCGCGCATCAGAACTGGTGGGCGCCAGCATGGGGGCCGTGTATGCGCTCAGCGATCCGGAAAGCCGCAAAACGTATTGGGTGGTGCGCGTCGACGAAGAGGATGCCAAAGGCGCCAATGAACGTTCGATTCCGCTCACGCGCGTGGCGATGGATGCATTGATCGCCTACCGGCTGGGTTTCGGTCTGCCGGCGCTGCCCGCTCCGAATGAAGTGCAGCCCATCGTGCTGTCGCCGCGCACCCGGCCGTTGTCGATCAACGCCCGCGCCGTCAAGGGCGCGGCTGACCGGCGCTTCTTTGGCGCCTGGGGCAGCGTCACGACGCGACAGGGACTCTACAAGATCGTCAAGGGCCGGATCACCGATGCCGCGCAGGTGTTGCAGTGCGACGGCCTGCACGATGCCGCCACCGAATTGCTGAAAGCCTCGCCGCACTGGCTGCGGCATACCTTCGCCAAGGCGACCCTGTTGCACGGGCATAGCGTAGTGGATGTAGCCGCGGCGCTGGGCCACGCCAGCGTCGATACCACGATGATCTACACGGAGCAGGGTGCGCTCGATCAAATCAGGGCGTGGGAGCGTCGCCGGCCGGGGATATTGGCCGAAGTCGAGCATACACTCCCCATCAATTAGTAGAGGCGAAGTTCAGGCGAGTATTTGCACCTGCTGAATCCGTGGGCGGTGCGGCCGCTGTTGAAAGATCCCTTGGATGATGGGATCTACGTTTTGAGGGCTGCATTCGCAGCTAGCTAGATAAGCGCGACCATTCTTTGCAGCATGGTTCGGAGCACCTGGCAGGCTTCATCAAAGGTCGGGTGGTAATGGATGGCATCGACGGCATCGAACTGGATCTTGAGCGGAGCATATCGCTCGTCTAGCTGCTGGAAGATGGATTGCGCATGCCGGACCATGTACATGCGCTCAGCCATCAAGATATCGGGTTCCAGTTCGGCGATCAATGCAAAGTCAAAGATATCTCGTCCGGTAATGCGATCGCCTCGGTGCCACATTTTTTTCGCAATGATTTCCACCGAGGTCTCGACCCGAACCTGGCAATTCAGGATGGTCTCGTAGACGAATCCTGGCGATGTCAGGTTGGGGGCCGCCACGAAGTCAATTTCACCTTCCTGGAGGTAGAGTTTGACGTAGCCTGCTGCTTCGACGTAGTTCGAGGTGACGGATTCGGCAACGTCGCTCAAGCGCGGTGTGACAAAGCCCAGCGACTGTGGATCTGGTACGAAGATATCGATGTCCTTGCTGAAACGATGGCCATAACGGAGCATCAGAACAGTGCCGCCACCAAACGTCCAGAATGGATCAGCACGGCCATGTTTGCCGATCTCAGCAAGTATGGTCAATGCGTGGGAAAACAGCACTTCCCAGGTTGCCGGAATGCCCGAGGCGCCGGCCATTACCAGACTGTTCTGCATACTCTCCACTCCTTCGCCCATTGACTCAAATTGCGCATGATTTTCTTTGCGGGCACTTCGGCTGTTGCTGCCTCTTCCACGGCCTTCACGACGACGGAAATGGGTGTCTCATCAAGCAATGCCATCAAGTGTGGCTGGTATTCTTCCGGCGCCTGGCCGGAACGTAGCATCCATGCCAGCTTGTCGGGGCTGACGACGAGGCGATAGCTGGTACTGATACTGCGGGCGGCAACCGTCAGCGCGCTTTTCAGGCCAGAAGGCTGGGCCGTTTCCATGCTGATGCCAAAGATGTCCATGACTGCCTTGAGCTTGGTAAAACCAAGATCGTTCAAGGTGCCATTTTCCAGCTGGCTGATGGTGACACGAGACAGTCCTGAAAACTTGGCTAATTGCTCTTGCAATAGGCCAGCACGGACACGTCGATCGTGAATTTGTACACCAATTTGGGCTAAATTCATGTTATACCTCAATTTTGTAAAGCATACTTTACATTATAGCGTTCATGGTCGCGATTTCAAGGTTGATGTTGTTACGCTTGAGCAGTGCGGAATCGGGTACAAGTCATGGGGTCGTTATTGATCCTGCCAGTACTGTGCTGCCCAGGTTTGACGTGAGGAGTATTTTTTAGAGCAAGTTTGTTGTGTGCCGGTGCAGTGAAGTGGCTTCAGCTGCAGGGGCTCATATCATGCGCGAACTGCTCACTGATCATTGTCACTTTAAACTGTCACTTTAGCGCTGGGTAGATCAGCAAACGTGCGCCGTGCGTTTCGCTGGAAGAGCGAGTATATTTTTACTTGCCACGGGCGCGCAAGTAGGCAGTGGAAACGTCCTCCGGAGTCGGGCTGTATTTGCTTTGGTTAATAGGGGGATTGTCTTTTAGGTGGAGTATCGGCAATCATGGCTTCTTGTCGCACGAACGCTAGCGCTACCTTTGCCTGATTGGTCGAGATGTATTTGCGCGCATCGTGAGTGTGAATTTCTTCATCAGGGGCGGCGCCTAGAGAGCGCAGCAATCGTTTTTGATATACGATCTCGACCTCCACATCGAAACGCCTGCCGACAAGATAGAGCAGAGCGTGAAACTTGCTGATTTCGATTTTTACGCTTATGGATATTGCTTTTTAGTTTGTTCGGTTTTAGCTAGTGCCCCCATTGATGCCTCTGACGTGCGGGTCGCGTTTCTTTATGGATTTGTGTTTGCTTAGCTGTGCAGCTAATCGAGCAGTTAAAGCTAAACAACATGGTCGTCGACGTCCGACGCCGCTGTAAAGTCATTGCGTTACCCACGTTTGCTAGATGTGAGGCCTCGTTAAACGTTGCCTACCTGCGTCATTCGTCATGGATAGTCCAGAGTAAATTCTTGGCCACTCACAGCAATGGGTATGCATACTATCGCTTTCTCACCGATCTCCATGCGAGGGCTCAATACTTTCTCTGATTGCGCTTGTATGGACGGCTGGTGCCATCCATATGTATGGGCTGGCGCCGATATCTCTGGTGCAATTTAATTTGGATTGCTGTCCTATCGCTGAATTGCCTAGCTGCACCGGTTTTGGGATTTCCTGGGCGTGATGTCCGGCGTTCTGATGTGCATTGATGTATGCCAGTATTAGGCCTAGTCAGGCCCCGATCTTGCCGCGTAATTCAGCCGTGGTCTCGATTGCTTGGCGCTCGCTGGAGCGCGAGGCTGCGAGGTTTTCCCTGAGCGAGCTGATGGTACGTTCTGCCTGTTCCAATCGTGCATTGCCCGCCTCGATGGCCACGCGTGTCGACGTCAGCTCGGCGACTTGCCGGCGCTCCCGCTCTTGGCTGGTGGTTAACTGGCCCTCCAGTGAATCGATGCGCAGCTTGTTCTCGGTCACGCGCTCGGCCAAATGCTCCCGCTGCGCAGTGCTGACCGCTGCCGTTTGCTCGGCAGCGGTACGTGCACGCCGTTCAGACTCTGACTCGGCTTTTGCAGAAGCCAGGTCAGCTTCCAGGCGCGGCATGGCTTCCAGTCGCATTTCCAGCTTGGCCAGTTCGGTGTGAACGCGCTCGGCGCCAGCGCGTTGCGTCAGGGCTTCTTCCCGCGCGCTTGCCAGGTCGCGCTCCAATTGGTCGATACGGCCCTGGAGGGCAGCGTTGGCGTCCATGAGCTGACCGATATTGTCCTCGTGCTCTTCAAGCTGCTCCGCTAATTGCTTGTTCTCCCGCGCCAGATCCGCAGCTGTTTCCTCGCTGTTTGCCAGTTGCGATTGCACCTCCGCCGTCGCGCGCGCCACCTCTTGGCCGAAATGCTCCTGCAGTACGCGCATCAGGACAGGGGAGAGGGTGATGCCCGTTGCCTGTTGTGGCTGGCCGCTTTCCCAGTTCTTGAGCATGGGATGTACTGTCCCTGGGCTTCCGCTGCCATGTTCGGCGATGATCAGGCGAACGGTCGGTTTTGTTCCTGTGGATTTGAGACGGTTTGCAATGGCGTTGACGTGATCTTGCGTGATGGTGGCGAGGCGGGGCATCTGTATCCTGAGTCTATTTTGTTACGTATCATTTGTTTCGTAACGTATGATACGTTATGAATCCTATTCGTGCAATTGCCGAGAGGTGGTGCGCTGGGCAAGGCTCCTCAAAAATCGGGCCAGCTCAACCGTCTACTTTGCGCGTAGACAATTTTCTCTGCTTCGAACACCTCTCCAAAACGCCGCAGGTGGCACAGGTTCGTTGCGCCAACGCCGCCCCGTGCTTGATTTCCAATGGTCGGCGAGCGAGACGACGATCTCTTCGCCGTCAATGGTGTCGGCGAAAGCGAGCACTTACTGGTCCTCACCTCTGTATCGGTTACTGTCACCCGTCGGACTGGAACAGAACATTTTGACGATGCGCAGAGTTCAGCTTTTCGGCGCACCTTTCAGAAATAACTGTGTTAATGTACAGTGGTTTCGATCTTAAAATGTTTCGCCAGAAAGGATGCGTTGTCTATGCGCTCACTTGTATGCTATCCGTTGCCGTTGAGGGCGCGCGTGTTATTTATTCGCGCCAATGGCGTACTGTTCGCATCGGAAGGCAGTCCAGAGATGACGCGCCGCTATGTCTGGGCGCCTGTTCTTGATAGCCTGCTCGTGCCTTATCCCGATGTGTGTGTCGTTTTTCTGCGTTCAGAGGAGGAAGCGCTGGAGCCCGAGACACTCAAGGGTAACTTACGACGGCTGGGACAGCGTGTCATCGATGTCCTGACGTCAGATGATCGTTCCATCGCCGAAACGGTGCGTGGTTGGCGGGAGCATCATCCCGAGGTGATGCAAATGTGTCTGCTGACCTCAACTGGTGGCGCAGTTGCCGATATGGCGGACATCGTATGTGATCCTGCGCGGGGCGTCTGCGCGATCGAGGTGAAGTCGCAGCTACAGGGCTGGTTGGAGGTGGAGCGGATGGTGGCTTGAAGTAGTCGCGCCGTGCGGATTGGGGCGGTAAAAAGTGCTTTTATCAACGCTGTGCTGTTGCCAGTCATGCAATGTGGCGCATTGATGGTCGTGCCAGAGGATATTTTTGTTTTTCACGGATGCGACTTGGGCTTATCGAATGCGTTCGCATACTGCGGATGGAAAACACGTCAAGCCGGACTCGTGCTGGCAATGCATATCGATACGCTGAGCCTATGGCTAGTGATGCCTTTGCAGGAGTGGCACCATGCCACTGATGAGCTATCGCCGAGGCGCAGCTCCACAGTATCGATGGCGCATCGGCCCTGAACCATCTTTGACTGGGTCGATGCTCGCGTCATTGGACGGCATTTAACATCGCGGTGGCTTGCCAATCGTTGCGCTGCCTGATGAACCGAGTGAGCAAGTAAATATGTTTATGTCGGCATACCGCGCAGGCGCTGGCATTGGCGCAGCAGCCCCTGGAAAATGGCCTCGGCAACGTCGACGGGGAAGTCCTGTGGAAGGAGGGCGGCCACGGTATCGACTACACCCATGGCGCCGGCGAGTACTTCGTCAATCATCGCCTCGGCGGCGGCCGCACCGAGCCCCACTTGGCGCGCATGATTTGCCCAATGGCGACGCTGGATCTGATCGATGTGATAGTAGTTGCTTGAACCACGTACTGCCATTGCTAACTTGGCGCGTTGATGGGCGAGTTGATGCGCACCAGGTCCGATGATCGGATGGGCAGACAAGACGTCATACAGTGGCGTTGCCTGAAATTGACTGTTCGGAAGGTGGAAAATACTAAAGTTCTTGGCGTGGCCATCGGTGGCAGCCAGTAACCAGAAGATGAGCTGCGTTTTAAAGAAACGCGCCCGGTCGATTTCAGCTTGTGTCGAGCCGAGCAAAATGTCCATGATCTGTGTGATCCCTGGTCCACCATCGGACTGGTACTTCTGCAGCGGCGATGTGCCTGTGGCCTGACAGAAATCTTCTTGGGGCAAACGCACGATCCAGCTGCCGTCTTGTGCGCGTCGGCGGTCGAAACGTTCAACGACCAGCGCTTTCATACCATCGAATGTCTCTATCGTGCAGGAGGCTGTTGGTAGTCCAAAGGCCCGCATTATGTGCGAACAGAGCCATTCATTTTCGACGGAGGTACGCATATCCGCCTGCATGTTACCCACCAATCCCATTGGCAATTTCACGATATGGGTCGTTGGGGTATTCCCAGTTGGCCGATGCCATTGGCCTTGATGCCATAAAAGGGCCGTTTTCTCCTGCGCGCCGGCGATCGACAGGCGCAGATCGGTGTAGTCTTCAGTCTGGCCGAATGGGGTGTCGGCGAGCGTGTTGCGCAATAGGCGGGCGACGCCTGCTGCATCCAGTACATCACCAGTGATCGAAAATAGATCAACGGGCTGTTCATCTGGCGGGAGCAGCTGGATCGCGCCAACGCAGTCGCGCCCGACAGCCGCTAGGAGCTGATATGGCTCGATGCCTTCGGTACGGAAGTGTAGGGCCATGCGGCGGCGGATTTGGTCACTGTCGGGCAGCAGATTGTCGAAGTAGTACTGCACCATGGGACCGCGGTACGCCTTGTTGTGCGGCTTGAATGGCATCGAGAGTGAGAGCGGCCTGCTGGCGTCATCGGCTAGCCATGTATCGAAATACGTGAATGCATATTTTCCGGGCATGGCGTCCCAAAACCCTACCGGAGTGCCGTTCAACCAGACGTTGAGACGCTGCGCATGTGCTTTTCTTCCCATGGATTACCAAATCTCTTTCTTCGCGGACGGCGGGGTGATTTTTGCCGGCGCCTGTATTCCTTTGGCCTGTTTGGGGCCGTTTGGGCCAGCCTTTGTTGGGCGGGGCAGGGCAGGAGTGCTTAAGGGCGTGCCTATCAAAGGGGGCGGCATGTCGTCGGGCTGATCTGGTTCGTTGCTGCCGGCTAGTACGAGTTCGACACCGAGCAGGCGCAGTACCAGGTAGAGGCGTTCCACACTGGTCGATGCGGGATTAGCTTCGATTTGCGCGTAACTTTGCTGTGTTATGCCGAGCTGTTCCGCCAGAGCTCGTTGCGTCAGACCGGCTTGCTTGCGAAAGCCGACCAGCAGGGGGCGTATTTGCTGAAGTGTTCGGATTGGATAGCGCATGAGGTAACTCCGGCTGTAATTTTTACAGTATATGCTTTGTAAGTAGAAAATACAATATTTAGACTGTATTTCCAATATACAGCATTCGGCATGTATTTTAAATTTACAGTTCCTATATTGTATTTTAAGTGATGCATTGCAGTTTTCAGATGTATATATCCGCCAGAAAACCATGGGTATCGGTGAAAAAGTTCAATTCATAGGTGAAGTATCGTTATAAAGAAATTATTTTTATGTCATGCCATCAATGAAACGCAGCCAAAAAAGGTTGGGAGTGGTTAGTTATCCCCGTATTCAGTGCACAAACATGTGCATAACTTATTGATCTTGCTCGTAAGGGCGCACACTGTGTGGCTTGGCGTCAGCTGCTGTTTTTTTGATCAGGGTTAGAATCGCAATGAGTGTTGGGCATTTCTGCAAGGTTGGCTGAGGGGAGCGTATCGTTAGCGTGACCTTAAGAGGCAGTATTCCGATGTATATATACATCGGAATACTGCCTACTTCTGATGGCCTCAGTTAATGCATGTCCAATATGGCAAAAGAACCGGCAAGTAAAGCGGCAGAAGGATTTCAAAAAATCTGATAAAACTTGGAAAAATACTTTTACAATCAATTGGTTGTGACAAAATAAAACTGGTAGAAAAAGGCGGCAGAAAATGTTTGACTCCCAACATCAGTTCGAACCCACATCGTTGAATGATCGGCAACTGCACGAGATACAACCGCATGCTGAAAGCATCGTGTTGTCCTCGGTCAAACTGACGTCCGCTGCGCACGAGACAACCAGAGTGGCGCTGCGCGAACTGGTACGTCAGATGAATTCATTTTATAGCAATCGTATTGAAGGGCAGAGTACCCATCCTCGTAATATTGAGAGGGCGCTGCAGAACGACTATTCCCAAAGACCCGATGAGGCCCGATTGCAGCGTATTGCCAAGGCACATATTGATGCTGAAAAGCAGCTGGAAGAGCAAATCGGCGAGCGTTCTGCTTTGACGTCGGGGTTCCTGATTGATGCGCATCGTGCGCTGTACGAACGGCTCGACCCGCAAGACCGTATCTCGGATGATGGCGAAATCATCATCCCTGGGCAGATCCGTAATCGCGATGTAGAGGTGGGACGTGATATCCCACCGACAGCGGCCTCGCTACCTGCATTTCTTCAGAGGCTAGATGTAGTCTACGGCACGGCACACAGCTGGGAGCGCGTGCTCATTGCGACAGCCTGCGCGCATCATCGAGTTGCTGGGGTTCATCCATTCTTGGATGGCAACGGCGGTGCCACCCGCCTTCAGAGCCACTGTGTCTTATGGAAGCTATCGGAAGGACTGTGGTCTCCTAGTCGTGGATTCGCGCGCTCAACCGAGGCATATTATGCGGCGCTCCAGAATGCGGACTCTCCTCGTCGAGGTGACTTGGATGGGCGTGGTAATTTGAGTGCACTTGGTTTGCTTGAATGGGTGAAATACTTTTTGAACATTTGCAACGACCAGGTGTCCTACATGTCAAAAATGCTGGCATTGGAAGGCATTAAGCAGCGTATAGAGGCGCTCGTTATTTTTCGATCTGTTCAGGATAAGGCGATTCGGCGCGAGGCGATTCTCCCGCTGATCCATATTTTTGCTCTGGGCCCCGTCAGCCGTGGTGAGTTTGCGCAAATGACAGGGTTGGGTGAGCCCAACGCTCGTACTCTCCTATCCAGACTTTTGGCTGATAAGTTGCTGGTGAGTGATACGCCCTACGGCCAGGTGCGTTTTGAACTTCCGTTGGATTCGCTGCATTTATTGTTCCCTAGTCTATATCCAGAGGCCGAGATGCCATTGTACTAAGCTATGTACAGGCGAAAGTGGATTCAACTGATAGGCTGAAGTATGATGTATATATACATCATACTTCAGCCTATCATGCCACCTAGCAAATTCAACGCTGCGAAAACTCAGATCAGGGAGTGTTTTCAGGGCTTCGAAGCCAGAATTTTAAAGCAGTCGGACATTTCAAGCATGCTCAATCAGCGGAGGGCTGAATGGAACCTACCCCTGGGTATGAGCGGCGCAACTTTTGGGAAAAAGCTGGTCGAGGCCAAGATCCTACGATTTCATAGCTTTCCTTTTCCGCAGCGAGCAGAGCGACGCTACGCAAAACCCGATGTTCCGATGATGGAGGTTCTTCAGTCCATTAAAGCGAACTCATATTACACCCACGCTTGTGCTATGCAAGTACATGGCTTGTTGAACCAATGTACTCTCGACATCTATCTCAATTTCGAACAAGCTGACCATGAACGTGGCGCACTACCCGAACAGGTACGCATTGACGCTGCCTTTAAGGCAAATCCCAGGAAAACCAACAACTATTTTCAAGATGATAGCGGCGATATTATTCTGCTAAATGGAATGCATACCGGAAGACTTGGCGTTGAGGAAAAATATGTTTCGGTACCCGGCCGCGAGCCAGCAAATATTCGAGTCACAGATCTAGAGCGTACCCTTATCGATATAACAGTGCGCCCCTACTATGCCGGAGGCATCACGGCAGTTTTGCATGCATTTGCACAGGCACGTGGCCGCGTCAAGATCGCACGGTTAATGAACTACCTCACTACCTTGAATTATGTTTATCCTTATCATCAGGCGCTTGGTTGGTATATGGAAAAGGCTGGATTTACCGCGCAAGAGACCAAGAAGTTGCGCATGATGCCAAGGCCGCGCCGTTTCTATCTAGCACACAAAATGATGAAGACGGAGTTCGACGAAGCCTGGCAAATTTTCGTGCCATCGAACTTGAGCTAGTGCAATCCAAATCCACCAGACTATTGCCTATTGCCGCCTCAATGATGTCGTGATGGCATTGTCGCTGTGTGTCCATTGATGCCAGCGCGTTCAAACAGCGGCATGAACATCGGCGGCATGCCGCGCTTCTGTAGAGTCTCTCCAGCCAATAGCTCTGCTACCGCCCCTGCTACCCCGTGTCCAATGTTCCAAATGTATTTCCCTCCGCGAAATGCATTTCTCACCTGATGACTGCTGTCAACGGCAGCGGCATAATGCTGGCCATTAGCGATCACATGCTTGCACAATTGTTCCCATTCACGACCGATCGTCTGCTCGGTAACCAGATAGACCAATGGATAAGCAAGTGCGAAGCGGATATCCGAGACTGCGTAACCCACCTCCAGCCATTGATGAAGCGCCAGTTGGTCTATGGCATAGGCAAATTGTGCCAATCTTGCATCTAGCTGCGGACACCTGGATACATACCTCACGATGGCTTCGAAGAAGCTGGTTTGCGGGCATATGACGGTGTTTGCATTTGTGCTGTGCATGGCATGACCCCTTCAGTGTGTATCGAAAATGTTGCTGGTGGCGCGACAAGGGCGTCCGCGGGATACCGTATGTCACTAAAACGATTGATGACGACATGGGTACTTCGCTACATTTTCTCGCTGGTTACAGTCCAATCACAAGGGGACGAAATATTAGGTGGATGACATAAGTAAGGAGTATGATTAAAAGTTTTTCAAAAATTAAGATTATGCAAAATTTAAATTAAAAAGCCTTTGCGCCATGCAACATTAATGCGCGCGTGGATGCCTCGCAATAATGGAAGCGATCATGTTGGGAGCTCAGTCAACAGGCTGATGGCCGATAACCTATAGGCATGTGCAACTAGCTGTCTCATGATTGCAGGTGTGGCAAAGTCATCGGCATGGCAGGACGCTTGTAAGCGACGGCCAGGCGTCTGATCGACGGAAGATCGGCGACAAAAGTCTTTGCTTTAAAGATGAGGGGCGACGCCTTGCCGACAGGCGCGAATTGGTCTTGCTACGGGAAGCCGTGGCTTCATTTGTCGTTGAGCTCTCTGCCGAAGTATGTTGAAATGGACTCTTCGGCGGGCATGTTTCTTGATGGCCAGCAGCGTGGCACCTGAAGGTAACAGAGGCGTTATGGTTGTGTTGGCTTAATGATCGCGCGAGGCTGAAGACGATTCGCGCAGAGTCGGTGTGATTCTGCCTACGCCAATACAATTGATGCTGTGGCTTCGTTCCTCGTGTTTGTCGACATCATTGTTCCACTGTGCCAGCCTGCGGCGCATCAGTTGCGTGAAGAATGTGGGGAAAAGTGCCGTGATGAACATCACGGGATAGGACGCTGGCAAGGGCAAACTGCCTTTGGTCCGAGCCAGCTTGTAGTAGGGCCTGCGGAGGTGCAAGTGATGTTGGCCATGATAGGCATGGTTGAGCGTTACGCATGCCTGCATCCAGCAATCGTCCTCCCATGCAAAACCAAAGTCCCGCAGCTCTGGCGTCTCGCGTTCCGACAAACCCCAATGTTGCAAGTAAGTGATCGCCTGGATAGAGAACGCCGTTCCCCCGATCTGGAGTAGATAGATGCCAAGCCCGGTGCCTCCCGCGAACAGATAGAATACTGTGGCAATCACACAAGGTACGGGCGCTTTGTGCAGCAAGCGATTGGCGTGCCAGGATAGATTCAAGCGCTTGAGTCTGCTCGTTTCCACTTGCCACGCTGTTATCAGGGAGATCTGATAGCGCTTCATGGCGTAGCGGTAGATGGAGGTGCCTGGTATGGCCGCATCGCCACCATCATAGTGGCCTGTACGGACGTGATGCATCAGGTGCTCCTCGGCGAAATGGACGTATCCGCTTGACGCATCCAGCCAGCCTCCCAGTTTTCTGTCGACGCTGCTCGTCGCATGGATTAATTCGTGCGCCACGGCAGTATTTAACGACGAGACTATCCATAGGGACAAGGTGAATCCGATGTATTCGAGAATAGTCATCGATGTGGTGGCAAGTATCCATAGCACCCAGGGCAGGACCAGCGTCCAAGTCAGGCAATATAGGCGCGGAACGCCTTTAAGATAGCGGAGCAGGCAGCGGGACGGGTGCTGGCTAGGCGATGATAGGTCGTTGCCAATGACGCGGCGCAGTACCGGCAACACCCCGAAAAAGAATAGTACGGAGAGCCAGGGGCATTGCATGTAGCTGCCTAGCACGAGCAACGCCTGGGGAAGCAAGGATAAGAGGTACCCTGCATTCTTCATCGCAGTGCTGCGCATCTGCATAACCTGCTCCTTTGTATCACTGGCCCAGACTTCTAGCCGGTGTCGACGTTGAGTTACCGGCGCCAAACGCTTTGCGTTAGCCTAGCAAACCAAGCGCATCGGCCTGGATGACAGCCTGTTCGATGCGGTCAACATTGAGTTTTTCCTTGATTGTGTTGAGCCGCTTGTACGCGGCTGCCAGCTTGATGTCAAAGACCGCTGCAATCTCAACGGCAACTTTTCCATTTTTGGATAGCTGTAATGTCTCGACTTCTTCTTCAAGCAGGCTGTACTTTCGCATCGCCTGCTGCTTAAGCCGGCTGTTCCACCAGAGCAGCAGTTCGGCACCCAGAGCACCAAACTGCACGCGCTTGTGCATCAGCAAAGGCTCGCCGATTTCAGGGGGCAATTCCAAGCCGATATACAGTAGACCCATCCGCTTGTTTGCATCCATGCTGGTGTGAGTCGGTACGATCATGCCACTACGAAATCCGTACTGAGCGCTGATCCGGATCATTTCCGCCTGGCCCGGTGTCAGTACCTTGATCTTCGAGCCTGTGAGAGGAGCGCTGTTGTTGCGCGCATAATCGAAAAATGGATCATTCATCATCCATTTTCGTTCGCGGTAAAGTGCGCATAGTTCAGGACGACAGCCGATGAAATACCGAAAACTATCGTTTGTCTTGTTGGGAATGGATGGCAATAATGTGCTGTACACAAACCACTGTGCACCGAGTAGTTCAACAACCTGCTTAACCAACGCGCTCGCTTCGATCTCGGTCGCGCACTCGGCAAGCTGAGCGATCACGTCCATGATATCTGTTGGGGTACGTGAAATTTCCATCGGTTTTTCCAGCGAGAAAGACTCGTTTGCAGTCCATTTTTGGAGTCAAACGTATCGACTTGGCATTGCCAAGTGACGGCATACATCCGGCTTCATTTCTTCCCTATTCGACCATGACATCTGCATAGTGCTTTTTCCGTCCATCAATCCTCGTCATGCTGCTCGTCGCCGGTGTCAATGGGCAGGCCACAATTGCTACATTGAACAGAAGACAGCTGTGCTATGGTTGGTGGTTCTTGCCAGGTAAAGGATGTTTCTGCAGGACACATCGAACAGTCTTTTGTCATTAGAGTGAACGCACATCCGCAGTTCTCGCACCTGCATTCGTGTTGTACCTCGATATCTAGCAATTCCATGTCATCCTCATATCGGTGTTCACAGTGAGGGCAAGAAAAACCGAGGAATGTACTCATCATGTGGAAATTCCCAATAGTGGAAGTCCGTTGGAGGGATTCCACCGTGACTCTCATGACGCCGGGCCGCGTTGCCAAGCGTATTGACGACTGTTAACCACCACCAGCCTTCTATTTGGCAGTGCATTTCGGGGCGACTGCGATCAGATATGCCTACCATTCAATATTAAGTTCATTTGCTTCACCCGCATTGAGACGCATCTAACGTTGTGTTGTAGCAGCCACGTGGCTCCAACCTGCCACAATATGGCAGAAAGGGCGATCGCAGCGCTCCGTCTTGGCGGGAATTAAATGGGTTCTGGAATAGGTGCCGTTTGGGGTTCGGCCGTGCTGGCTGGCTCGCTGACATCCATGTCGGCGGTGGACAGTAGGTCTTCAGATTTGCTGAGCATGACCTTCATGTCCCTGGAATGGGTACTGTCGACAGTCTCATCGCCTGTGACAGGATCATGAGACGCCGATGCATTGACTACCGAATGGGAGATCTGGTCAGTTTCATTTCTTTGACGCGTTGGCGTTTTATCAGTATTGATAAGAGCCGCGCTTTTCCTCTGTAGGCCAATCTTGAGCGTACGGACGATGCCGCCAACGCTACGCACCATTCTCTTAAAAAAGTTCTTCTTGATACTGAGCTCACTTTCAGAGATGAGTTCGTCAATGGCCAGTGTTTCCAACATCGGCATCAATTGATCCACTTTCCCAATGAGCTCAAGTAGCCGGCGACCAATTTTTCCAAGCATACGTACTTCGAGCGTGAGCGGTTCGATTACATAGGTTGCCAGGGAGCCGATATTGTTCTTGTGAAGCTCCTGCTCCACCCTGACCATTTCCTTGTCGATGCTGTCTATTTTTTCTTCGACAAGCTCCAGTACTTGCTTTTCAACCTGTTCGATATCGGCATCCGGTAAAGAAAGGCGGGCAATTTTAGAGATGTAGTGCATGTGGAGCTGCGTAATATCAAAATAACGGAGGAACAGACGCTTTCCCTCTGGGCTGGAAAGGCTCATTTTGACGATGCGACCGGCTGACTCGACCGGGGCGAGTGACGCCACCGCCTGGCGTCGCAGCAATTTTTGATTCATCTCGCCGTGATCCTGACGGATCACGCTGACGTTGCTGTTTGTCGGATTCATCATCTTCCCCTCACTCGTTTGCCACTGCGTAGCCCCATGTTGGTCCATTTTCTGGCATGTTGTTGACCAATAAACTGCCATTTTGACGGGGTATTTGAGTTGGTATTGCTAACCAATGAGCCAGAAAATGCTATTTGGAAGAGGATCTCTGCGTCGTTTCCACATCGGCAAGTGTGCGAATAGATGCCTTGTCTGCCAACTAACCCGATCCAGGCTCCTTCGCTGGGTTCACTTTGCTCTAACGCCGGACAGGGGAGATCACGTGGGGGCATTTCCCTTTGTGTCTGTTGCCGCGCCATGTGAAAGACCAGAGTTGACTTGGATGCTGTGCAGGTGACCATGGAAGCACAAACCAACTCGTGCGACTGTAAAGGAGTGAATATGAACCACGGCGAAATAGCGTTGCGCAATGCCCAAGCTGCTCCCGTCACCGTGCTGGGGCACCGCATAAAACGTATCCCTACCGCTGGGAAAATTCATGCCGGCATCCAAATCCTGACACCGGCAGCGGCGAGGCACCCCGATATTGTGGCTATATACGAGGAGGGTGTGGCGCAGAACATCTCATTTCAGAAAATCTCTCATCGAATACTTGAACAGTTTCCTCAGATTAAAAACCCCTTGATGCCGAAAAATGTTCCCTGGTTTACCGTCCGCCCGGAAGACTTTCCCAATCGTGACATACCCGGGCAGCTGATGCATTTGTATGGGGAGGACCGTGGCGAAGGGCGGCGTCTGTACCGATTCCCGGTCATTTTTCCGTCCGACACGTGGCAGTTGATCGTGCCGCATGAGCTGGCGACCTGGAGTGCCAACGAGAAGCGGTACTGGAGCGAGTATTCCGCCGACGGCCGGACACGGCATTGCATGATGTTCGCGCCGGCCAAGGTAGCGGCGGGCAGCACACGGATCATCCGTACCTTCGGCGGACGAGCAAAGCAACTGCGGCCCGACAATCATGGCATTTGCGATCCTGAATACTGCCCGCAATTCCAGGCACGGCAATGCAATCTCTCTGGGCGCTTTGTGTTCTACGTTCCTGGCATCCAATCGATCGATGCCTTTGAACTGGCGACCAACAGCATCTATGCAATGAGCCGTGCCATTGAGCGGTTGGAAGCAGTGTCCTGTCTGCGTGGAGGGAGAATTGGAGGATACCTGGATTCAAATCGATCTACTTTCTACATCACGAAGATGTTGCGCGAGGTGTCGCGTATTGGTGATGATGGACGTCCTGTGAAGACCGCTCACTGGATCATCGAGCTCCAGGCCCCCATTGATGTCGCCGTGCTGCTGACGAATCAGTGCAATGGGGAGGCATTGCGGCTGACGGATCCATCAGCAACCCTGTTGAATGGTACGGGTCCTTTCGAGCTTGAGCAGGCTAACGTCGCTGGAGATGAGCCTGGCGAACTGCCCGATTCCGCCGCGCGCATAGCAGCAGGTGACGATGGCGGCGCGACGGTACAGAATAGTGGTGCGTCGAATGCAGGGGCCGGGGAGGGTAGTTTAGAACCTACCGACTTGGGTGAAATGTGGGGCCTGCTGGGCGAGATGGGGATTGTTCGAAGCGATTTTGAGCGCTACGCTGCTAAGAAGTGGGGGAGTGGCTGGCGTATCAACCCGCGTGGACGCGCACGCGTGTATGACGAGCTGAAGCGTCATACGAGTCACCCGGAAGGGTTGAAAGATCAGATCGAGACGGTGATTGGCCTGGTGTAATCGATAGGAGATGTCCGTAAAACTAGTCGCCTTGATGAGGTAAGAGTGGAGCCATACAGAAAATGACAGTTGAAAAAATCGCCGAGTAACACGTCGGCGATTCTGTAGGGACGGTCAGACTATGATGTTTTCACACTGCGTTGTTTCTTCGTCTGTCGAACGTAGTGCCAGGTAATAGCTACTGCAGCCACCGCAGCAGCAATGTCGACCGATATAATTATGTTGGCGAATGACATGCTATTCCTCCAGTTCTTTCTCTGTGAAGAAAGTGTAGTTCATTTGCGCATAGCGGCAAGCCTATTCGGTTGTATTTTCTTCACTGCCGCTGCCGGGCTGTTGTGGCATTGCCCTGGATCCTTGCTCTATTTTTGTCTCCGTGTCTTCGATGCCGGCGATAATGGTCGTACAGACACGGCAAACGACAAACAAGCCAAGGGCGACCAGGGCGGTGGCACGAGGACTGGCGCTAAATGCGCCCAAGACGGCGCTGGCGAATGATCCGGTTTCCAGGTGTTTAAGTGCCTGCAGGGCGGTTCGTTGGGCTTTTTTATTGAACGTAAAACGCATTTTCAATGCCTCCATTGAAAAAACGTGGCCCGCCTGACCGGGACACATATCCTCCTTAGCAGGAGGCAGTCCAGGTCAGGCTGGATGCCGGCAAGACACCGGCGTGAAGTAGTCATCCAGTCATCAGATCATGTGCCAGATGGCGTTTGTTGTTCTTCCAAAAGATAACTGGAATTGCCGTCATGAGTTCTGCGTTCAGGACCGGGAAGCAGGCCGCTATCTGCCTGCAGCTGAACTCTATGAAGGCTGGTATCCATGGCCATGCATTCACGCAGCCATTGCGCGAAATGGTAGCCATTTCTCCAGGCATGGCTTAGTGCAGGTGCACCGAGCAACATGAGCGGCGGCTGCATGTAGCCGCGTACCGCATCTACCATGCCATCAGCTTCGGCATGAGCGGCCGCAGCATCCATCGCCTGCCGTGCGGCGCTCGAGTTGAACAACCGGTTGGTCTGGGCCAGGATAAAACTGACCCGCGTAAAAAAGCTACGCATGGTTTTCTCCATTGAAAAAGATGAGAATCGAGGCGTTCGTGTCGATCAGTGGCAGGATCTTGGGTATTGCGATCCAGAATACACTTCGCGGCACTTCGCCCTCCTACAACAGTCCTTTCTCAGCAAACGAAAAAAAATCGACGGAGCCGACAATGACATGGTCGAGCACCTCAATATCGATCAGGGCCATTGCTTTGCGAAGCGCTCGCGTCAAGTTCACATCCGCTTCACTTGGATCGGGACAGCCCGATGGATGATTGTGTGCAAAAAGAATGAAGCAGGCGTTGTGGCGGAGTGCCGATTTGACCAGTTCGCGGGGATAGACGTTTGTGGTTGTTAAGGTGCCTACCGACAGGTCCTCGGTATCGATCAGACGCATCTTGACATCCAGATAGAGAGCCAGGAAGATCTCCCGCTCAACGCCGCAGTAGCGGATGGTGAGCCATTCACGCACCGTTTTTGGCGACGTCAAACTCCAGGTACGTTTCAATGGTTCAGCCAGATCTCGGAGGAGAATTTCCCGTGCGAGATCTAATTTGCGCCGCACTTTTTGATCATATGCAGGTGCCTCCAGGCAATTTGGCGTCGAGGTGGCATCAGTTCTTGCTGTGTTTCTTCGGTTTTTTGGCGCATCGACGAGCTCGCGGGCGAGTTCTTCGCGCGACATGAGATGTAGAGAGGTCATGACGTTCTCCCAAAATGGTTAAAGAAAGGGAAAACGGTGTCCCACTTGGGAACGGTTTTCCCGACAGGGTATAGGTATTACGGGCAAAAAGTGGACTAACTTTGACGCGCCAGAACAGGCCGGCGCGTACGCAGGATGGATCCTATGGATGAACATAGGCGGCCTCAATCCACTCAGCTTGGCTCTTTGAAGAAGACCAGCCAAAAGTACTTCCAATGACTACGGAGGCTTGAATAGCGGTCCGACCGTATCTATGATGAGCAGCATGCTTCCGTATGGCGCTTCTTTGCCAGCGGCCGTCACGTTGCGCGCATATGCATGGAGGATCGGGATTCTTATGTTAAGACTGGGAAACTCTATTCGATTGACGTCGAGAGACGTCGAACGCTTGACACATCTGACTCTGATTGAGCCAGAGGGGGTGAAAAGCATCGACGATCTCGACGTCTATGTCGAACGCTGCAAACAATATTACTGGGGCACATCACCCGACTCGCGGAAATTTCATCGGCTGATCGACGATACCGTCGCGTCCATCTGCAAGTCTGGCTAATTCGTCCCATCTATATGACCAGCTATTTGCCAGCCCGGTGATTACTGGTCGCCTTGGCGTCGTCCGGAGACGTGGCACCATTTGTTCCTGTTGGCTTGGCGGGTTGCCCTTTTCGCGCCACATCGCGCAGGCGTTCGGCTGCTGGTTCAGGGATACGCTGCTGTGCGCATGCAACCAGGGCGCTGTCGATGAGCCCGACAAAACGTCGCGTCAGACTGTACGCCGTGGTAAATGGCACGGTGAACAGCATGCGCCCGCAGAAACGCAGGGCAACCGCACGATGTTCTGCACGCAGCTGACGTTGCTTATGCAGGCGAATCGATCGTTTCGCTTGAAGATACAGACCGAGATGGTCTGATCTGATCGCGCCATTGCTGTCGAGTAGACGGAGTACTTCGGCCGCCACGACTGGATCACCGATATTCCGGTAAAAGCTGATCCATGCCCGCTGCTCGCATTCTTCCAATGCTGTCATTTTCCGTTTGGCAGGGCGATGCGGATATGTCGGGGTAGGACGATGTACCGTTTTTAACTGTTCATCATATGGCAACTGCCAAGTATCACGCCCCGACGGTTGGTCATCGCGATCGCTTTGCTGGGTATTACCACGGTATGCTTTGTTGGACATGATGTTCCCCTTAATGAAAAATGGGAACGGCAGGTCCCAGGCGGGAACCGCAACGTTCCCGCAAAAAAACATGAAGTCAGGACACCGAGCGGCGCCATTGTTGCGACCCTACCGGGGGTGCCATACAAGGAATCGCCTGTTTCTCCGATTCACTGCGATAGAACCTGCAGTCGCAGATGTTTCCAAGTCACAGGCGATAGCGGTAGTGCTGGCGTCCAGCAAGAGACAGGCGGTGCTACGTTGCAGCCATGGACTTTTTCTGCACTTGCCACCGACAAGCAGACAATGAAAAGAGCTAGAAGAAAAGAGAAGTGGTGTGGACATGAGAAGCCTCCAGAAATGCATGGAGACAGGCGTGCCCTATATCGGGAACGCTGATCCCCGATTGAGCATGAAAACGCAGGAATGTACGCATACCGCGTGCAGATAAAAGAAGGCCCGGAACTCGAAAGTCGGGCCTTGGATGGCAACGGCATCGCACCGCTACTATCGTTCTCCAGATGGGAGAACGAAATGCGTACGGAGACAAAACCGTACGTTTGATATAACGTTGAACAACACGTCGTCGGCGTGAACCGACAGGTATGGTGGCGGGTAACGACCGCTACGCTTGCAAGATAGAGCTATTTTGCAAGATCTTGTGTTGCCAGCGATTGGCGAACACAAGAGCAATGTGAGAACGATTCCCACAAAAAGCATGCTTATTTTAGCCGCACCTGGTGAAACTTCAAGCCGTGGTCCTCTTCTTCCTGCCACGCCTCAACTGGCACAGGCGTTTTTGTTAGGTGTATTGCGATAGGGCGCAGCGGTTTGCTGTGAAGGCTTGATGGCATGCGACATGCACCGGGCTATTTATTTCCTTCAGAGCCGCAGCTGCATTGCTGACGGTATATGCCGGGATTCTGCTCAACCCATTGAAAGCCACTGCATCATCGCTCTTCTACCCGGTAATTGCGCGGGAGGCGACTTGAGACGCCTTTTGACGCTTTTACACTGAACCTCCTACATTTATTTATATCGGAGGCAAGCATGTCGAACAACGCATCTTCCTTGATCGCGCTGCATGGTTTACTACGTGCCGGTGCAGCTCCGGCCACTTCATTCCACAATACTGCGCGGGAACCACAGGCTGGCCTAGCCGAACGGCTCTTGTTGGAAGCGGCCAGCGACCGCCATGTTTTGGCAGCCTTGGCCGCGTATGCCGTTTCTTGCGAGGTTGAGGCGCCGTCGCGGTCCGGCGCCATTCGCGACGCGGTCATCGCCCGTATCCTGCAAAACAACTGTCTGGTGACCGTGCCAGATACCGTTGTCGGCGGCGAGGTAGTGCCGGCATTCCGTGTCGGTGCATTTCTTTGTGGGGAGGGGGCATTCAAAACCATTCAGATTGACCCGTGGACAGCTCCCTGGACGTCGATTTCGTTCTCGGACGCGAAACGGATCAGTGCCGAGTGTGGCATGGCGCTGCTGACAGAGCGGCAGGCATTGGCCATCGCCTGCAACATCATGCGCCAGCCCATCAACTGGACTGGCGGCGCAGTGGGACATGGCAGGCTGTATCAAGGGCTGCACAAGGGGACGTGCGAGGTACCCCAGCCAGGTATCCGCCGCTCAACATGCCTATTTGAGCGGCGCTGGCATGTCCTCTCCAACGGTGAAGTGATCCATGACGTATCTGGAAATGCCTACACATGGATTTTCGACGACGTGCAGGGCGATGCGGATGGTATTGTTGCTGGGCCATTCCCCATTCACTCGCCCACGGTGGATCGCAGTGAGGAGTGGCTGTATCAGAGCGGAGCTGGCGACGGCCCATCCGCGGGAGAAGATTATAGTGGCGAGGCCTTGATCCGGGGCGGCCACTGGTTTTCGGGGGATGTTGCTGGCATCTTTCATCTGCGCGCGCATGAGGTGGATCGCGTTGAGCCAGAAATTGGCTTCCGCGTCACCGTTCCAAGTTGAAACGGACAATGAGATCGCCGCGTATAGGCATCTGGCGGCGATCCATTTCTTTGCATTCGGAACTGCTTACTTCGGTTTTAGAGGGCCGTTATTGCCATAGACGGCCCAGTTGGCGCTGTAACAGCAGTTCCAGTAGCCGTTCACCACTGATCAGAGTGAGCCGGCTATTCCCCAGGTGCTGGTAAAGCGCTGCGCCGCTGCGTCCCGAGTGGACGAACAGGCCGGCGGGATACCGATACGTTGCCACCAACTCAGCGAATTGCCGCACATGGTCGGCTGACACATGCTGGCGATACCGCTTTACCTGTACCGCGCACCATCCATGGCGCGGATGCCATGCCTTGCCATCGATGCCGCCATCGCCGGTGTAGCGCACATTGCGCCAGACAAACAGACCGCAGTCTTCCAGTGCTGTTAGCACCATTTCCTCGAATATCAGCGGATCTACCTTGCGCAGGAAGGCGAAGCATCTGGAGTTCAGATACGGGCCCTCCCAGGAGCGCAGCTGCCGCAGCACTGCGCGGGATTTGGCAATGTTGTCGCGGTGACCTGGCCTGTGGCGTAGGCGCCAGGCATTGATATAGCGCGATGCAAGGCGGCAGGCAATGGACCGCAGGGGCATACGACGCAGCTTTTCACCGGACGTACGCGACTGATCACGCCGCGGAATAGGGCGGTGATTTCTATCATCACGGGACAAGGTCACAATCCGTCTCCTGTACTGTTTTGTGCTGAATCGGGGAGCCGAGATAGGCATTGCTGATCTGTGGGCGGTTGTGCCCTAGTTGCAATGCCACCTGATGGTAGAGCGCGCGTATTGCTTCCGTGTCCAGGCACAGTTGCCCGGCGCGCACCGGTGCCTGGCAGTCGGCAATGTCAAAGAAGAGATCCCCAGCGAATTCGTGGCGCAGTCCATGCGGAGTGACGCCGAGGTCGGTTTTAGTCAAGCCAGCCTTGCGCACGACATTGGAAAACAGGTCGAGCGACTGTTTCAGTGTCAAATCCGGGTGCCCGATATGCGAGTGCCGGAAGCGGGCGAGGCGACAGGCTTCGCTCAACGCCCTGCGCTGTGCATCGTTGCGTACTGCCGCGAAACGCAAGCGGCCTCCCTTGGTGCCGCGTTTGATGCGCAGGAAACTAATGTAGCGGTCAGTACCGTGCTGCGGGTAACCGGCCGGCAATGCGTAGGCTGGTACTTCAGCGGTGTGCGGGCAGAACATCACCGCTTCCTTGCGCCGCAGTCCGAATGCCAGCAGCATGCGCAGCTGCGTACCGACCCTGTCGTCCATGGCAGTCACAGTATCGATGACCTTGTCCACCTCGACGCCATTCCCGGTCCAGCTCTTGTCGCTGCCTGCACTGTAGTGGCGAGTCACCAGGTGCAGATCATTGGCATATTGCTCGGCACTCTGAACCAGTCCGGGTTTGCCGATCCAGCGTGCAAAGACACGCAGAATGCTCATTTGCTGCTGGATGTAGGCAGCGCTGAACGGCTGGCGCACCGCCTTCGCTACTCCTTGCCGCGGGGAGTAGATGGCCTTTCCCGTCCAGTGCAGCATGAGTGCGCAGAGGTGCTTGCTGCTCAGGTTATCCGGCGTCGGTTTGAATCCCAGTGCACGCAGGGTGGTAAATGCGCGTTCCAGGCCCAGCTTGCGCGCTTCCATGGTGTTGTGGGACACCACTTTGTTGCGATACGCATGCTTGCCGTTATGTTCCAGCAAAATCACGTCCAGTTGGGTTTTCCAGTTGCTGTTGTTCGTCATCATCAATCTCCTTGTTCTGACACCCTCAACGCATAGCCGCATGCCGTCTGGCGCAGACGGATAGTCCCGTTGTACGCTCGTCCTCCTGCTCCTTGGATGTGGTATCACGGAGCTGTGCAGTCCCGTTGAAACAATTTACCGACGTGGCGCTGTCAGTGCCCTATCGAATGCTTGGCCATTTTCCAGGCACGGCGAGACGCGGCCAATATGCGTTCGTCATGCGGGCGAATAGGTGCAGGCAATGCGTGTGCCCTGGGCGCACTGCTTGTTTGGATAGGGTCTATCGCGCGAGCGAATGGTCTCTTAAAAATGCGCATGCCGAAGACGGGTGGATTTCGCCTTGCCCGACTACCCCCGCCTCAAGGGCGGGCAGTGCCACGCACAGTGCGTAGCAAAGGCTGCCTGGTTGACTGCCAGGCCCAACTATTGAATGTCAAGGAGTCCATCTCCCACGCTGATATCCAAGGTCCTACCACCGGACCTTCTGGCGCTACGTGCATACCGATATGCTCGAAGCCTCACGGGCAACGGCGGCATGTCGACATCCGAGGATGGTCGCACGAGGGGAAATGTGTAATGGAAATTGCTGAGATGCCGGTCGTGCCGACACGCCCCAGATCATGTCTATGGGCTATCTGCATGCATCGCGTTCAGCAGGCGATCATGCTCCTGACGGCTCACGGCGGTGCAGGAATGATGGGATACGGACGTCGATCTCGCGGATCGGATACAGAGAACAGTGGGCCATGGTTCCATGGCACCTTCATAAGGGACTGGAGATCCAGCCGACAGTGGCAGGTCACGACTGCGACGGTGGTTTCGCTCACGGGCGCTGCATTGAGACCGCGATTGTCATGGAAGCAGGTCCAGACAGTGCTCCCAGATTAGGCGGCGCCAAAATCGAAGTCAAGGGGATTTTTTATCGTGAAAAATTGTAATTGAACCCCAATTTAAATTGTAAGGCCCCAAAAAACGTTTTTTTCACTTGAGAAGTGAACGCAGAGTGATACCTCTGATTGTAAATCGTATTGAGGCATGTCGATGCGGAGCTCGGCACATTGGGGGGGAAACGTTTCCACAACAAGTGTGGAACAGTTGGAGAGCGAGTCTTAGGGCCAAGTTGGGCGCCGCCTCGGTGCGAAAACCATTCCAGTCGCACTGCAAATGCGATGGAGGCGCGGCAAATTAAAAAGGGGCGCATAAAACGCATTCTGTTTGTCCTCATTGCATGCTATCTGGCAGTACATTTTTGAAATGAGGTCGGCAGGAGAGGATCATGAATCCAGTGGTACGGGCGGTCGATGTGGGACGTGGGAACACGAAGTTTATTGTCGGCATCAAAGAGGATGGGACCCCACAATGTGACATGTTTCCTTCACAGGCAGCACCATCCGAGTCATTGCGTGATCAGGATGCCTGGGGTGCAAAGCGCAAGACGACGACTGTGCCTATCGAGGGCTTGTTTTACGAAGTTGGGCCCGATGTGCATTTGGCAGCAGACGTTTTCTCAGCGAATATGCTGCAAAACGATCACTATTGCCTTACACCTGAATATATGGCGTTATTGCTGGGGGCTGTGCATTACATGCAACTCGAGCATATCGATCTTCTCATCGTCGGTCTTCCGGTCGCCACCTTCAAGCAGCGGCGCTGGGTAGCGGCATTAGAAAAAAAGGTGCAGGGTGAGCATCAGCTAGGGAACGGCAAGCGGGTCACTATCGCGCGGGTCAAGGCAGTGGCGCAGCCGACTGGCGCTCTCATGTATTACGGACTTGCGTATAACCGGGTCGCCGAGTTACGCAAGGAGCGCAGTCTCATTGTCGATCCTGGCCGGCGTACTTTCGATTGGATTGTCTCTCACGGGATGCAGCAAGTGGAAAAGCGCAGTCATTCAGTCAACCGTGGCATGTTCGACGTGTTGCAGTCGATCGCCGATGGCATTAGTCGTACCACTGCATCACAATACCGAGACTACGATGTGATTGACCGGGCGCTACGGGAAGGGAAGAAGCCGGTGATATTTCAGTCCGACTACGATATTGCGCCCCATTTGGCCATGGCGCAGAAGATTCCGGAGCAAGCTGTCGCCGAAATGACGCGCTATGTGGGCGATGCCGCCGATCTCAAGAATATCATCCTCGTGGGTGGCGCAGCGTTTTTTTACAGAAAGGCGCTTAAGGCGGCTTTTCCGAGACATGTGATCACCGAGCTGAAAGATCCGATCTTTGCCAATGTCAAAGGCTTTCAATACGCTGGGACCGCATTTTCTAAAACAGATCATGGTGGTGTCGTAGCGGAGCTGGAGAACCAAGACACACCGCACGGGTTACCTCGGAGTGCTCCATGAGCGCGGTAATGCGAATGAGCTTTGTCCTGATGCAAGAAGATATTCCAGCACTCTTCAATGATCTTCAGCGCTTTCCGAAAGGCACGAGGAGAATTAACCGGCTGCGCATTCTCGCGTATGCCGGATTGATGGCGATGGACGCACAGTCGCGCCATCCAGAGTCTGAACGGCTGCTTTCTGCGGCAACGCCCAATGTAGCGGCTGGTGATCTGCTAGGTGACGCATCACTGGAGTTTTTCGGGCCGCCGCTGTGATAGGCAGTCTTGAGTGAATTTGGTCAATTGTCTTCACGTCTGATCTGTCGTGTTGTTACGACCTACGTTGTGTACGAGAAAACTAGCGATGGCCAGGATTGGCGCCACAAATTAGGTGCCGGCTTTGGATTTTTTGAGAAAATTTGCAACTGAACGGATGATGGGGAAGGGAAATGTGTTAATTTCCCAGTCATTCAAACGTTTTAATAGGTGAATTCTATGAATCTGGAAAATTTGAGCATTGCGGAATTGCGTGCGTTACAAGACGATATCAAAAAGCAGTTGAAGGTCCGCGAGCAAAAGGATCTGGATGAAGCGCGGGCAAAAATTCTGCAAATTGCGCAGAGCCTTGGAAAATCGGTCAAAGAGTTAGTCGGTGACGGTGTCCGGGTAAAGACCCAAACGGTTGCAGTAAAGTATCGCAATCCGAATGATGCCTCGCAACAGTGGAGTGGCCGCGGCCGCCAGCCGAAATGGGTCAAAGACTGGGTTGATTCGGGTAAGGCTCTGGATCAGGCAAAAGTGTAATGCTCCCGCGGTAGATGATCGCGTTCAGCTACCGTGGAAAATGATTGGCCGCCGACGGTGCTTCGTCTGGGGCTGGTGCTCGGAGCTTGGTAAGTTAAGTCAATAGGTCGGCTTTGATTTTTTGCAAAATTTTCCATGTGTACATGCCGATCTTGAGCGACTGCCGCTACTAGATGCAGCCCGTGGAGGAGAGATGACCTGGCAACACCAGACGATAGAAAGGCAAGCGCTTTTTGATCAGGTCTGGGCGGAACCGATGACCAAAGTCGCCAAGTTCTACGCCCTGTCGGATGTCGCCTTGCGGAAAATCTGCGTAACATTGGATATTCCTTTGCCTCCGCGTGGATACTGGATAAAGGTAGTTAAAGGGGCGACGCTCAACAAGCCGACGCTGCATGCCACGAGCGTGGCTCCGACGTATACGCGATCCAAGTACCTGTCTCATGTGGATGAGGAAATAGAAGAGCGGTTCGCTCAAGCAAGGCATGATAACCCTCCGCCACTATTGGCGGACCTTCCTGCGTATTGTCCCACGCGAGATCATCAATCCTTTCAGCCAGAAACCAAGCTGGTCGTGCGAGCGATGAAGGGTATTGACGTTGAAGAAGGGGTTCGTCATTCTTCAGGCGCCACTTGGGCAGATATTTCGGTGTCCGACGGTTTAGTCGAGCGGTCGCTGCTCCTGGTTGATCGATTCGCCTATGCATTAAGATGTATCGGTGCCCAGTTCGACAATTCACATCCTCCACTTCCTTCCCTTCCTCGTGGCATGCGGCGGGACACAAGCCTCAAGCGGAACTGTTTCGTCATTCGCAACCAGCTGTTCTTTGTCCGCATCCGTGAGCGTATAACGCAAGAGCTCGTTCCACCTCCTCAACCTAAAGCTCGCCCGGGCCGGCCGCGATTAGCGCAATTGCGGCCAACATGGGAATACCGCCCACCTGAATATCGTTATATTTCGACCGGGAAGCTCCATGTGGGGATCTTCAATGCCAACGGGTATTTCGAGTGCTACAAAATGGAAGACACTGCCAGCGCGACGATTGAGAACAAGGTTCAGAAGGCGGTACTCTGGATTGAGAACGACACGCTTCGGCGTCATGTGCGGGCCACCGTGTACGCAGAGCGGGCACGTGAGCAGCGCGCCAAGATTGAGGCCTGGGAGCAACGAAAGGCGAACAAGGAACAGCTACTTGCGAAATTGGCCACCTTTGAGAGCATGTCCAAGGATCTCGATCGTGCGGAATCGCTTCGCCGGCTCCGGGACCGGATTTTGGCCCAACCAGGTGTGTCAGTTGAGCTCACTGAAAGCATCGAGCAGCTGACGTTAATGGCTGATTGGCTTGATCCCCTCGTCAAGGCAGCCTGGCCAGAGGTCGATGATGTAGGTGATAAACATCCTGACAGCGGCCTCTGGTAGCACCCGTGGATTGGACGTTAGGGCTAAATCAGGTGCTGTAATACCGGGCGTAAGATCTGATTGCCGACTGTTATGTATTGTAATTTTAGCAATTCGCGATGTATCCGGACTGTCTGTGTTTGTTTGGGCACGGATCTATCTCCTGGCCGGCATCGACAGAACCTCCGCAGGGGCCAGTTTGCAATCGATGGCGCCGATGCAACAATTGTATGCGCTAGCAGGACAGTTCCCTCTGTTTAATGTGCTGCAGCTTCCTCCAAGTACCAATGGCGCACCACCTGACGCTTCATCCGCAGCAGGGTGCGATAGTGGGTCCAGTTCAATCCGCGACGCAGCGCGTCGCGGATTGGAAACGCCAGATAAAAACCGCGCAGATGGCGCACATGGTACCGCGGCAATCAAACTGGACGGCCCATTTCTGTCAGAGCATAAAACTTGCTGTAAGGCTCGAGAGGACGCTGTGTTTGCAGGCAATCTTTTCGATGCACTGCAGAAAACGGCCCCCCAACTACGACTCTTTCAACGCTTCCGCGTTTTGTTCTTCTCGTGCTGCTGTAGAAAATACTTCGCGGCCTCTTCAGCCGTACGTTTTTCCTTGGCATGCACATAAATGGATGTGGTAGCCGCACTCACATGTCCTAGCACTCCCTGCACCACATCCTGTGGCATGCCACTTGCTACCGCCAGTGTGCCAAACGTATGGCGGAATGCGTGTGGAGTGGTAGTTGCTAACTGCGCAATGTCTTCAGGCTGGATGCCCAGTTCAAGAAGAGTGTGTTGAAGTCGATCAATGGAAGAGGTAATTAACCGGTATAGCCCATCGCTGGTATAGCCATTGCCCACTTGGTCCTCGTGGCGCGCGATCGCTGCTGCATGGCGTGGAATGACCAACGGTGCCAGGAGCGCCCTGTCTTTGACTATTGGATGACTGCTCGAATCAACGGGCGGGCGGTCGAAGTCGAGACCGCGATCCTGCCAGTGTGCGCGCAGTGCGTTGAGGGTACGTTCGCTTACCGGTACCTCTCTTTTTTTGTTTCGCTTGCCGAGTACGCGTAGCGTTGAGACCGTTGATGCCCACGGGCTCGGTTTGAGATCTGCGCGCCGACTACCAGCGGCCTCTTCGCGTCGTAGCCCAGAGTCGCCGCACAAGAGAATGGCGGCAAGCGCTGCCCGATCTTGTGCATTCTCGACGGTCCCGGCGCGTTGCGACAATTGATCAATGAGTAGATCCCACAGTTCATCATCGAGGGCTTTTTCGACCTGGATGGCGTGCACTTCTTCTGTGACTGCCGGATCGACGACGGCCACCCAGGGATTGCCTCCCAAATAGCGTACGCGGACGAGGTAGTCGAACGCGGCTCGCAGAATAATTACCGCCTGTTTTTGTGTCTTGGCGGTCATCGGCTCCGGGGTAAACGGGCGCCATTGCTCCGTAAAGCGTGCCGCTTTCTTACCGATGAAGGCCGGGGAGGGGGCAATCAGGAAATCCTTGTAGGCGTTGCAGTCATCAACCAGCAAGGACGACATCGGCTTGCGTCTGATCATGATGGCCCATAACAAGAAGCGCTCAAGTTCCTTGCGATAGGCACGCAAAGTATGTGTCCTGCCTTCGAAACGCGCAAGGTAGGACTCGATGGCCTGCAAGTCGTCATCTGCCTGGATAAAACAGAATTTGGGATTGCGATTGATACCGGCCGAGCCGTCGAATGCACTCGAGAGACTGAAGTGTCCCAGCGGTGCTAACCGGTATGTTTGCAGGGGATCGAGCAGAAAGGCCGGGGCAGGGGGGCGGCCGGCCGGCGCAGGAGCTGGTAGTTCGCCTAGCGTCTCCTTGTTACTCTGCAGCCACGCAATGATGACGCCGGCGCGTTTGGCTCCGATACGGGGGATCGATCTCCACCAGCCGGGACCCCTGAGCCGGATCAGGCTAATCAGGTCGGCAATCAGGACAATGCCTTCATCGTGCAGTACTGCGGCGGTTTTTGGCCGCAGCCATTGAGAAACCGCTTGTCCGGGCTGCGGCGCCGCAGGCGCCAACGCTGCCGCGGACACCAGGCGATCCAATGATAGGGATATTGCATCGCATTCCAAGGTTCCTGTCAGTAGCTTGGCCAGTTCGGGATCCGTTATTAAGGCACGGCCGGCCAAGTCGTCGCGCATGGCATCGAGGAATCGCTCAAGGCCATGCCGTACCTGCGGGCTGTCGCTGCTGTAGTAAAGTTCAGCAATCCGGGCCAGCGGCATCTTCAGTAGCTGTGCGCGTAACGCGGTGTAGTCTGCCCGGGTGTAGCTGATTGCTGCAGTGACGACATGCGTGTTCTGTACCATGAAGGTAGTTCCGTAAGATCGATGGAAATGTGGTGTTGCCAAGCATATCGACTTACCTAGGATCGATCGTGCATGGCGGTGCAACACGGTGCTGGATCATCGTGGCTGGACTGGTAGATTGACACGGCGGGAGGCAGGCCAAGGCACATGGATGGATCAAGGATGTCCGCAGTTTTCTGCCGATTTCATGCGAATTTTAGCATAAGCGCTTGCCTGATAATAACAATTATCAGGTAATATAATTATCAAAATGAATAAGGACGCCTAAGAAAACGAACGTCGTCCAGAGAAAAAACGGCAAATCCGCCTGGCATTATTTTCTGGGCCGCGCCATGGCCAAAGCACTTCTTCCTGACGACCTGCGGGCAATGATTCAGCCTTTGCTGCCAGCACAACGCCCTTCCCAAAAAGCCGGGTGCCTCCGAATTGACGACCGCGTCGTCTTGACCGGTATCCTGTACATCCTCAAAACCGGCTTGCCTTGGGAATATCTTCCCCGTGTACTGGGTCGCGGCAGTGGCATGAGCTGCTGGCAGCATCTACGCGCATGGCACCAGACTGGCGTGTGGCAACGCATCCATGACGCCATGTTGCAGCACTTGCGGGAATACGACCAGATTCAGTGGGAATGCGCCGGTGTCGACTCGGCCAGCGTACCCCCCCCCTCGGCAGATAGCGTACCTACCCAAATCCCACCAACCGCGGCAACTTTGGATGCAAGCACCACCTGCTTTTGTTGATTTTCTGTCTATTGAAAAATACGTATGCCGCAAGCTATATTTGTCTCCTAATTATTGTGTGCTTATGACATGCGCAATTGTGGGCATGTTTTGAGCACACCCATCCAGTCCAAATAAAAGTGGTTGTCTATTGAAGTGGGCCGTCATAATTAATGCCGCCATTTCTTTGTAATACGGATGATCTTTTGGCAGCATGTACCAATCATTTCGGTCACAAGCATCGGGATTAACCATCGATGTCTGCTTGATAAGAAGGCCAATGTGGCTCTTGAAATAGTGAAAATGACTTATTGCAGCAACGTTGCTGTTGCCAGCTGCACCGCTTGATTGTATTCCTAGCGCCATCAGTGCAATAGAGATAATTATTTTTTTCATGTCATTGTGTAATAGGCTTACTGATGTGGATTTTTATAAAATGGAAGTAATGAAATCAGTGCTGGCATAAACCTTATTTTTCCCGCCACATGAATTTAAATCATTCCAGGAGAAAGATAAATTTTTATTGTTCAATTGAGCAGACATTAACATTGCATATGATGATTTTCCTATAAATTGATACCAATTGGCACATGTTTGGTTAGTGGTGAAGTATATATGTTGGCGTTTGAATGACTAATTGTAGTAAGATTTTTTTCATTACACAATGTTACGCCCGATGCTTTCGCAAAAAGCAACAGTCCCGCCAGCATGCTCAGTTTGATAATGTTTTTCATTTTTGATATTTAAGTGCTAGCGCTGCTGTATTTGAAGGGATTTCAGACAACACAGGGCGCAGTAGTCCCATCGCGAGATTCAAGTCACCTCGCTTAAAGGATTCCCGCGCTTCTGCGATCAATGGCACAGGTAGACGTTCGCGTGCCAATATCGTGATGCTTTGCAAGGCTCGGTATAAGAAAAACATATATTAGACGCGAAATATCGCGTCGAATCGAATGGAAAACAGGCTTGAGCAGCTGGCCGGTCGACCCTTTGGTGCGCAAAACTCGCCACAAAAGCGAATTGATCAGCATTTCCCTGTGGGTTTAAATGAAATTTCATTATTTTCGTTTCTTAATCCCAAGATAGATTGATTCGCTTGATATTGCTGGTTTTTTAACCAACATCTTGAAATCAGTCGCGGTAAAATCAAGACTGCCGCTGTCAAAGATAATTTTATAATCCCACATGATGAATTTTCCATTTGGGGATTTTCTTGGGTTGCTTTTTTTTATTTCATCGATCAGTAAAAACATCTTTTCAATGAGTTCGAATTTCATCATTACATTTGAAACATTATTGAATGTCATGTCACATGGCGATATTAGAAATTCTGTTTCTTTTTTCCATTCAAACATATAATCAATGTTTAGTGAAATTTGAAAATTTTCATCTAGCATGCTTATTGCATATAGCCTGCAGTTGCGCCAATTCATTAATTCAAAATCGGCATCTGTCCATATACTTTTGAAATCCATGATTTATCCCTCTATTGAATTTTTTCTAAGTACCCTCTGACAAAATCCAGATCGGCTTGCGTCATGGGGTTTACCATTTTCCCGTCCTTATTCCAATACGTAACGCCTGCTGGATTGGTGTTCGGAAATTTGTATTGCATATGTGGTGTTTCTATTCCTTTGTGGGCAGGACCTGTAAGGTCAAACAAAGTAATTGTTTTTTCGTCTGTTTTTATTTCTACAGTCGGTTTGTCTTTATTTAAAGTGTGCCGTATTTCTTTTGCTTGTTCTTGTAAAGATTTTCGTGGCTCCTCTTTTTTTTCAATTTCAACAAATTTTAATAAGCTAATGCCCGAGCGTCGCCCCATTTTACTCATTGAAAATGCACTGGCAGCTGTATACGTAATGGCAAATTGACGACTGGCGTTCAGGATAGTCGAAGCAGTTCTTGAATATTCATCCATTACTTTATCTTGCACAAAATTTCCTGTGCGATGTCTTGTAGGGGTTGCTTCACTACTTATCTGGTTAATGCATCCAAGAGATTGGCAATTATCGGGCCGTTTTGCCGTGATTTTGACGACATTTTCCGCTTCGTGACCAACTATTTCCACCTGTTGCGCATTTCGATTCGATATATTTTCGTTCGCCGCACTGTTGCTGCTAGTATTGAAATATTCAATCAACGAGTCATACAATCGCTGAATAAAACTGTCTTCGGCCAGGCCCTCATTGCGATGGTCCTGATCGTTAAAGCCGTCCAGATCCACAGAAGCCAGCGGGTTGTTGCGCGCGTATGAATAACGGTTGTACGACTGCAGGTCTTCCGGATGCGGCACGCCGGGATCGGCGCTCATGAAGCGCGCCACCAGCGGATCATAGACACGACCATTCATGTGCACCAGGCCAAGCGTATCAAGATGGGCATGGTTGGTAAAGCCGCGCTTGGTGTTCGTGCCGGCCAGCGTGCCCTGCTGATCCTGGCCGCCGGCCGGGAAGCGGCGCTTGCCCGAGGCATCGTATGCGAGTCGTTCAATCACGTTGCCGGCTTCGTCACTCACTGCCACCACCGAGCCTAGATAGTCTCGGTGGAAATACTGGGTTGTGTTCTGGCTGCCGACAGTCTTGACCACCGCCACCACCACGCCATAGGCGCTAATAAACTGGCGGTGTTCTATTTCGCCATTGCCCTTGATATCCTTTTCATACAGCAGACTGCCACTATCGCTGCTGTTCAGATAGACGGTCGTTAAGCCTGGCGCGATTTCCTTGATGCGCTGGTGTTGCGGACCATAGATGAAGGACATGCTAGCTGAGGGGGTGGTGATCGCCAGCGGCATATTGAAACTGGTGTACGACACCGTCCGCCCTTTTGCCGCAATGGTGGCGCCCGCCGCCGAGGTTTGCAATTCTAGGATCAGATTGCCAGCTGCATCATAGGTGTAGTGACGTTTTCCTCCACCGTCGAGCGCAATAGACGAGACGGCATGCGGCTTGCTGCTCGTTTCCAGGTAGCCATAGATGCCGACGCCTGAACGTTCCTTGATGTTGCCGATACCGTCATACTCATAGCTTTGTGTTGCCAGGCCAGCAGCGCCTGAGTTGACGGTGGCTGTCTTCAGCCGGTTCAGGCCGTCGTATAAAAACGTTTCCGACAGGTTCTGGTTGCTGTCGCTGCGCGACTGCAGGTTGCCGATTTGGTCAAAACCATATACGAGATTCTGCACCCCCTTGCCGGCACCGGCATACTGCTCTTTGATTGTGCCATTGGTATTGGTGTAGACGGTGTTCGTAACAATCTGATTGCCATACAGCTGCTCACGTATCCGTTGGTCGGCATCCATCGTCTTGGCGCGCCAATATAGGGCGCCTGTGGCCTTGTTGCGTATTTCCTGCAGAAAGTTAAAACCTGTGTAGTCATATTCAAGGGTCAATCCTGTGGGATAGGTTTGCGTGGCCACCCGCCCCCTCTCGTCAAATGTGATGCTGGTTTGATAAGCAGCTGCATCGATGGTCGTGCTGCTGCTAGTCATGCGACCATAGGTGTCATATGTCGGCTCACTATGATAGCCATTGTCAGCCGAGATCTTGCATAGCTTGCCGATTCCCTTGGCGCAGGTATCGAAACTCCAGCTGGAGATCAGATCGGTTTCTTGGCGGCGCGTCAGGCGGTCAAGTGCATCGTAGGTATCTTCGGTGACATTTCCTCGGGCATCCGTGCGCCTTGCCATTCTGCCCAGCGCATCGTATTCATACAGCGTGCTGCCGCTATCGGGCTCATACATTTTGGTCTTGCGGCCCAGAATGTCATATGCCATGAAATTCATATTGTTTTTAGGGTCGGTTGTCAGCCACAGATTACCGGAGGCGTCGTACTGATAGGCAATCGTCTGGCTCAGATTGTCGATCACCTTGGCCAGCTGCCCCTTTGCATTCAACACCTTGGTGGTGTTTTGGTTCAGGGTATTGGTGGTTGTGCTGCGCAAGCCGTTATAGGTATAGCTGGTGATGGCCCCATCGGGAGCGGTACTAGATACCAGGCGGTTGAGTTCATCATATTGATAGGTGGTCGAATAGACTGTGTCATTTGTTAAATAGGGTCTGCTGCTGCTTACAACGTTGCCGCGACTGTCGTACTCCTTGTCCGTATAGATCATGCGGATGGTTTCTATACTCTGCGTCTCGCTTAGGACCTCGCGGTCTAATACATCAAAATAAGACGCTTGCCACCCCGCTATCGGCGTCAAGCCGTCACGCGCATACTGGTGCATTCTGATGTAATAGCTTGTTTTTGGGCCGCAATTGCAAGCCTTATAGTCCCACTTACGCTGTGTGCCATCCGGATTAATTTCTAATACCTTGCGGCCAAAGCCGTCGTATTCGAACTGCGTGCTCAGTTGGTTGACATCATCCATGCGCGCTACTGTGCCGTAACGGGGGTTATAGAGAGTCGTAGTGGTGTGGCCCAGTGCATTTTTTTGCGTCACCGGAAATTGGCCACGCGTATCATACGTGGTGGTCGTGCGGGTGGTAGCGATGGCCGCACGGCCAGTCGCAGGCGAGGATACCTGCGTAACTATACGGTTACCCCAAGCATCATATTCGTAGCTGGTTTCCAGCTTGAGCTGCGCGTTATCTGGCTCGCGCACCTCCGTTTTGAGCAAGCCATCGGCATGATAGGTAAAGCTCGTCGTGCGCGTGACGCTAGTGGGTGGTGCCGTCATGGTGACCAGCGGCGGCGTTGCGGCCTGGGCGGCCGTGCACCATAGGAGCGCCAGGCCGGCGCCCCATCGCCCAAGGGGGCGCCAGGTTTTATGGAGGGCGATTGAAGCTATGTGTTGTAATCTTTTGCGCATGCTAGTTTCTTTGCAATGGGTTGATGAAGGAGAGTGCAGCGGAGCGCTGTTTCTTAATCATCAAGCAAGAGCATCAGGATCGGGGTCAGGTCGACATTAACCGTAACCACTGCGCTTACAGCACTGGAGGCATTGCGGGCATCGCCGGAATACACCGCTCGCAGGGTATGCCCGCCTATTCCATTCAAGGCCACGCTGAAGCTGGCCTTGCCCGTGCCGTCGAGCGCGATCACTGCCAGTGCTGCATCGCCATCGAAGAAGGTCACGGTGCCAGCCAGCGGCGCGGCACCATTCACTTGTACCTGCAGAGGAACCACTCGGCCAGGATTGGTTTGTGCCGGTGGAGTAAAGGCTGCCAACCAGCTGACCGTGCTGGGAAGCGTGCCGGTGCCTGGCGTGGATCCGCCAGGATTGCCGCTACCGTTGCCATCTCCTGGGGTGCCGCTACCGCCCGGCGATAGCGTCGGGCCGCTATACGCGGGTACGGTATTGGTGACGCCGGTGCTTTTGAGCTGGCCGATCAGCCATTTCCCGGTGTCCGCCGGGTAGTAGGTATTGACGACATGTGTTGTCCAGGTTTCTCCCTCGGCACTGACGCTGCTGGTGCTATCGGTGGCATTGCCCCAAATGTCATAGGCAATGGTATTTTTTTGCTCTGGCAAGGCTGCACCATTGAGATCCCATTTCTGGTTGGTGCTCTCGCTGGCGAATGGAAAGTAACTACGGCCAGGGCGCAACACGCATGGTGCGCCGCTGAAGGTGTCGATGCAGGCAAGCTGAGATGCACTCTGGCTTAATAGATCGGCATGCCCCTTGCCAGCGAGGCTAATGCTGCTGTTTATCATCATGCCGGCATACGGCCAGTCCTGGCGGTATTCGATTTTGGTAGTCAGGCCGGTAGAGAGCTGCTGTTCTTCCTTCCAGCGAAAACCGGTCAGTTCATTGCGGCTGCGATCCTTCTTCAGTCCGCCATAGCGGTATTTGAAGGATTCACTACCTTCTTTACCACCGGGTAAATCGGTTGAGGCGACAACATACAGCGGCATCTGGACATTCGTTAACGGATAGGTGAACGCCGTATCACGCACATAGGTCGCGCTATCGGAGAGCGGTGCGTAATTAATGGTGGTCTTGGCGCCCAGGCCGTTGGTAATGCCAGTCATCAGGTCGCCGATACCTTTATCCACCACATAAGGCAAAAAGTAGCTGGGCTCCGAAGGCCGGTTAAAAACGGGTTGTTTATATTTCTGCTGCACCAGATCCATTTTCCCGTCGCCATTGATATCGAGCACGATGAACTCGGGACTCACGATCTGTTGGATGTAGTTCCCATCCGGGTCTTGGACGACATGCCATACCGTGGCCCATTTTTGTCCGGTGTCATATCTTGGCTGATTCAGCAGGAATCCCTGCCCCTGCGAAATGATGGGTTGAATGAAAAGTTTGGCATCATCAAAAGTTGGAGCGTGGCCATACCATGTCAATAATAAATCAGTTTTACCATCGCCGTTAATATCGCTGGCAGTAAGAGTATCCGGATTAATGCCCATGTTATAGGTTGTACTTTGTTCCCCAAGAAAAATTTCACTTTTCCCCGGCGTGAGCGTTATCCCATTTGAATAAAATGTGTGCAAATGATAATTTTGACGTAAAAAAACATTTGGATCATACTGCATTCCGCCAAATACCATGTCCATCATACCGTCACCATTCAGATCCAAAGGGAGGATATGCTGTATTACACCTGAGCCGTTGTATTGGTTTTGGTAAAACCCAGAATCGATCCAAGCGCCAGGAATAAAATCAGTTCCATTGGATAGTATTGGAAGAATAAATGTATTATCTTGGGTGTCATTTGCGGTCCAAATTTCGACCAAATCCATTTTTCCATCCCCGTTAATATCCATTGGTATCATATTAACTTGTGTGGAATATTTCCCTTTGCGAGTATGAATTTTTTTCCATACCGGCGCTCCAAAACTTGTGCCATCAAATTTTGAAATAGAGATCCACATCTCGTAGGTGAAAAAACCATCGTTCCAAAACTCAACAATGTCGGCCTTGCCATCGCCATCAACATCCATGATGATCGGATGGCCATAGGAGCCTAAATATATTTCGTTCGGAATTTTCTCGCTATAGTGTCTTCCACCGTCAACTAGTCGAAAGCCTGTGCCTGTTGAAAATAAAATATGAATTTGCCTAACGCCTTCTGGCGAGGTGCCGACACTGATCAAATCAGTTTTTCCATCGCCATCGACATCGCCAGTCAGAAAATTGGAATACATGCCTTCGAGTTTAATAGCTTCGCCGACTGTAAAGCCAGCGCCATTAGAGTACATTGGAATCAGCCAGGAATTGCCATCTTTGTGAATGTGTTGCAGTAAATCGGTTTTTCCATCTTGATTCAAATCCAGCGCCAAAACCGACCTTGGTCCAAGGCCTGTATTGCTCTCCATGACAATGCCTGAGGTAACCCATTCTCCAGGTGTATGGGTAACAGCGCCGAGTTCCTGCCAGTCAAATTTTATAGTCGGGAGACAGGTGGTGCGGTCCCCTTGGCACTGTGTGATGCCATTCAAGCGTGAACGTTTCGTTAGAACGTCGTTCACATACGACAATTGATAATTATGCGTGCGTTCCTCATTCGTGTAGGCGTCAATATTTTTGAGGCGGACCGTTGACTGAACCAGCGAACCCATTTTGTAGGCAGGGACGAAAATCGGCAACGTTTCATAAGTAAGCCGCACAGAATTGTTTGTCGTCATGCCAGTATTGACGTTGCCGGTATAATCGATCCTTATTGGATAGAAGTCGCCGTTGGCATTATCTTCTGTGTAAGCAATCGTCAAGTAGTTACCTTTGATATCTTGCTCGCGATTGATCGCCCAGATGCGTACCCAGCCCTTTCCCTGCGCCTCAATGCGAGAGTCGCTGGTGTTCCCATATTCCATTACGCGGCCGGCCTTGGTCCATACCTTGAATGATACTGGTCCGCCCGCTACGTTTCCGTAGGAAATGATCTGAGAAAAATTATCATTCTCCGTACGGTACTCGGCGCCCTCAGTGCCGTAAGCTAAACCATTGCTAACCACCAAGCGTTGGCCGTCGAGACAAAAACGGTCATTCGCGTCGAATTGGACGGCACCGAGCACTGTGCCATCCTGGCCAGGGGTTTGTGCACAGCGTGTAATACTGGACAGGCCGCCGAGTGACCATCCCTTCCCCATTAAGCCGCTACTTGACTGGCTATTAAATGACAAGGATAACGCTGGTGCCATACCGGCAGTACCCGGTGGCACGGCAATGGGCACCGTGTAGGTTGCTGCGCCTAGTTGGCTGACGTTGAATTTTCCGGGAGTGTGAATCGCTGCTGTCGCATGCAGTGGCGTAGCCAGTGCGATGATACATCCTAGGAAAAACAAACTTGCTCGGTAAGTGAAAAGATCTGTTGTGTGTCGGAAGCGGGCGCGCACTAGCGAAATTGTAGGCATTTGAACGAAATTGAAAGGAAGATCTGATTAAGAAAATTGTATTTATGTAATTCTATAATTAATATTTAATTTCCGCAATGAAATATTGAAAGTTGATTAATTTATCAACCAGGTTGGGCGAGGTCAGGCTTTCGAAAGTCAGGTACCAAGTCCATCCTTGTTATAAAAACGTTTAACAAAATTACGCCAGTTTTGTTGTTGCCGTTCTGTGGGGGGGATACCAATGGTGCGTTGAGGATGCGGACTCAAACGGTGGTGGCAACACTGTAACCTAAGCGTATGGGCTATAAGGTAATCCTCCCATTTTTAGGGCGCGCTAAAAGTAAAGGTTAAAGTGTTTAGTTTCGTGTGATCATATTCGTCGTCGCAGCATGGCCCTGTTCCGCGCCAGAGCTGTGCTTGACGAGTTGATCGGTGGTTTGCCACCGAGATCGTCCCACCGGTTGCAGCACATCGCATAAACTTCAGTCCATGAGCTCACGCATTCATCCCCAGCCCGCACAACCCCGCAAATCCGCCAGGAAATCAAGGACTCCGACCTGTCCGACCGCGAGGCCGCCAAAGTCTTCAATATCACCCGTGCCACGGCTGCCAAATGGCTCAAGCGGAACGATGTACAAGACCGTTCGCACCGGGCCCACACGCTGCATGCCACGCTGAGCGTGACGCAGGAAGTCATCGTGCTGACACTGCGCCAGTCGCTCTAACTGCCGCTCGACGACCGGCTGTACATTACCCGGCAATACATCAACTCCGACGTCTCGCGCTAGGGAGTTGCCCATTTGCTCAAACGTGAAGGCATGGCCCGCCTGGAAGATGTCATTCCCAGGGTCGAGGAGAAACGATCTCGGCCAAGAAGACCTTCAAGGACCACGAACTCGGCTTTGTTCACGTCGACATCAAATACTTGCCGCAGATACTGGACGAGAGCGCGCGCCGCTATCTGTTCGTGGTCATTGACTGCGCCACGCGCTGGGTGTTCCTGCACATCTACGGTGACACGAGTAACAAAAGCATTGTCGACTTCCTGCGCCGGCTCAAGCTGGTCTCGCCGATCTGGGTCATCAAACTGCTGACCGACAACGGTTCGCAATTCACCGACCGCTTCACAACAAAAGACAGGAAGCGCAGCGGCCAGTACGCCTTCAGTCCGCGCCGCCATGGGCATCGAACACCGCCTAGCACCGCCCCGGCATCCGCAAACGAACGGCATGGTTGAACAATTCAACGGCCGTATCAGCGAGCTGCAGCAGCAGGCCCGATTCGGCAGCAGGGCTGATCTGGAGGCGACCTTGCTTAACTGTTTGACGCTTTACAAGCACCACACTCCACAACGGGCCATTGGTGCAAAAACACCCATCCAGGCGCTCAAAGAATGGTAGCTCAAGAAGCCGGACCTATTCGTAGAGCACGTTTGTAATCAAACGGGACTGGACATGTAGCGACTTGGTGGGATATCGACTATTTGGTAATGCAAGGGAGTTTGGCTTTTTCTAAAAACTTTGATAAAGATATCTTGAAATAGTATAATTTACTTAGGGATTTTATATCGATGTATTTACAGATGGAATTATGAAAAGTTTTTTTTGTGCTCTATTGCTTCTCGCTGCAAGTTTACAAGCATCTGCCTGGGATGGAGTAATCAGCGGGAAAATTATACAAATTGAAGGTGTCGGGGGCGCGGGTGGTGCAGGCAATTTCGATCTCCGAGTATACCTCTCCTCACCTACCCCGCCTTGTCCAAGCACGCTACCGTCACGGCCAGCCTGGAGCTATCTTAATGCCTCTGATGCAAATTACAAGGGCCTTTTGGCCATGTTGTTAATGGCGCAAGCATCTAATAAAATGGTCACGATCCATAGCAATAGTGTGGCCGGCTATTGCCAGATTGGCTGGATAGCTATTACGGAAGGTTAATGATGTAAAACGATTAATTCAGTGGTGAAAATATAACATCGCAGAAATTGACTTGAGGAGTTCAGTTTTGTTGCTCGTCCAAGGCGCCCTGGCAAGGGCGCGGATGGATACACCAGCAACGAGTGCACGCAATATCTTCTGGTTCTGTCGGGTTGTTGATCAGAGGGCGAAGTTATCCCGGCATGGCACTTCTGCCCTCAAATTGGACGTACCTGTCCTGCCAGCGCATAAAATTGATCGGCGAACGGCATCATCACTGTGTGATCCATTGCGAACTGGCCCTTGCGGATCATGTGCATGAGCTCGATGCCGGCAATTACGGAGGCGACAGAGTGGAATGATTTGAAGTTGAGCATTGGCTTGGTCACTTCTTTGATAGTGCGGTGGTCCTGCTCCACGATATTGTTGAGGTATTTGATTTGGTGCACCAGGATCGGCACGTCGCGGCCGGCACTGACCGCGTCGATGGCTGCCTTGTTCGCGTCACTCTTGTCCATCGCGACCTTGTCCGGATCGCCGTTTGATTCTATCGCCTTATTGAAAAAGCGCTTCGCTGCAGCCATGTCACGCGTCGCTGTGAGCAGGAAGTCGACGGTCTTTCCCCGCTTGTCCACGGCGCGGTAAAGCTACCTCCAGGTGTTTTTGCCCCTAATGCAGGTCTCATCCATGCGCCAGCTACCACCGATCGGGCGCTTGTGTTTGCGGGTCATTTTCTCGATGAGCGGCAGGAAACGGACCGCCACCGGTTAATCGAAGAACGGTTGAGCGGTACGCCGCGCTCTTCCATCATTTCTTCCCAATGCCGGTAGCTCCGCGGGTATGTCACATACCCGCGGGTGCAAACCCGGATCACATCGATCGGAAACGCATCCTTCTGAAGCTGAGTATGTCGAATCCATTGTTCGGGCGTCGCAGTCTGCCTGATCGATTTCCAGTGGGTTGAGAATGTGACAGAACCCGATATTCGGTAGCCTCTTTATTTTCAGTTCAGCGTTTTTAAACGGCGAAAAAAAGTGGTCAGGGAGGCTGGCGCCCACCGGACCACTTTTTCGTCATTACTATTGACGGACCTGAGTGACGTCAATTACGGGATCGTCGCCTACTTGGCTTCCACGACGTGAATCATCAAAGGGCCTGCCAAGGCCGGCACTATCGTCTTGTTGCTGACAGTAATCGGGGTCGACGACAATATCCTGACTTCCGATTTGGGGTTCGCCTTCACAGCCTTGAAGGTCACGATTGCGGCAATATCTTCGCCGCGCGCACCCGAAGTGCCGGAGCGCAGCACACTGGCAAAGATGCGTCCCGTGGTGGCATCCACGTTGCTTGACAAGCTGCTTTGCCCCCCATTTTGCTTGAAAAAAACGCCCTCTTCGACACTTACCACTTGCAGGGTGGAGGTGTCATAGCCCAGCTGGAGCGGGAGATTACGCAAATCACCATCGCTCTTTAACTGCACGGCCAGCTTGAATTGCTGCCCCACCTTCACCTGCTGCGGTGCCTGCAACTGCAAGCTGACCGCCATCGGCTCCACGTCCTTGCGGGGAGCATCGGCACCTTGCTGCGGAGCCTGGCTCGCCATGAATGTACCTGCCGGTTGTACGACGCGATTGCCTGAGTCCAGAGTGGCAGACTCCGCTGTCTTGCGCTCATTAGTCACTTGCATGGTTAGCGGGCGCGTACGCAAGGCTGTCTCCGTACCCGACCAGAATTCGCTCGCTGCCGCATCAGGACGGTTAATATTGCGCACCAGCCGGGGGGTAATGGACAGCACAATTTCCGTCTTGTTGCGATCATCTTTCTGGCTGGAGAATAATCGTCCAAGTACAGGAATATCGCCGATGCCTGGTACCCGGTTGGCCGCCATGCGGTCCTCGTCGTTGATCAGGCCTGCAAGCACTTGCGTTTCGCCATCCTTCAGGCGCAACACCGTCGAGGCCGAGCGCGAACCGATCTGGTAGGCCAACGAACCACCAGGCGTACGTACCTCGCTGCTGATGGAGCTAACTTCCAGTCCGATCTTGATGGCCACTTCATCGCCCAGGTAAATCGTCGGCTCGACATCGAGCTTGATACCGACATCGAGGTATTGCACGCTTTCCGAAATGACGCCGGTCGCCGTGGTGGTCGACGTAGAGACGGGAACCTTGTCGCCGATCATGATCTTGGCTTTTTCGCGGTTGCGCGCGCGGATGCGCGGGTTGGCGAGGATATTGGCATCCCCAACGGCGCGCCGCAAGTTGACCGTGGTCGGACCGATGCTGGCGGTGATGCGGTCCGAGGTTAGCCCCTTCAGGTCGCTCAGTGTGGTGCCGCCGATGCTGCCGATCGGTGCCAGTACCAATTGACTCGGCCACTGTATGCCCATTTCCAGTAGGCGCGAACGCTTGATTTCCAGCACCTCCACTTCCAGCATCACTTCGGGCTCATACAAGTCATGCATGGCGATCAGCTTTTCGGCCAGCCGTATTGCGTCAGGCGTATCGCGCATTACCAGCAGGTTGAGCTTTTCATCGATAAAGGTATCCTTGGTTTTCAACAATGCTTTCAGCATGGCCTGCGTCTGCTTCGCATCGGCGTTGGCCAGATAAAAGCCCTTAACCACTAGTTCCTGATAATCCTTTAGCTTCTCCACGGTATTCGGATAGATCAGGATCGTGTTGCGGTTCAGTACCTTTTTTTCCAGCCGGCTCGTTTGCAGGATGAATTCGATCGCGTCTTCCAGCGTCGCCTGGCGAAGAAATACCGTAGTGCGCAAATCGGGACGCACATCCTTGTCGAGGATGAAATTGACGCCGCTGGTACGGGCCAACGCCTCGAATACCATGCGTACACTGGCGTCACGGAATTCCAGGTTGATCGGCTTGCCCTGCCCCATGCGGAACAATGGCTCGACCGTTCGTTCCTGCGTCTGTTTGCCTTCCACTTCGCGCTTGAGCGCCTGTGCTTCCGGATCGTTAGGGCTTTCAGATAGCACAGGGCGCAGCAGTCCCAGCGCGCGCTCAAAGTCGCCACGCTTGTAGGATTCCCTCGCTTCCGTGATCAGCGGCCCATGCAACCGTTCGCGCGCCAATATCGCGATGCCTTGCAAGGCACGGCTATTGTCTTTTTCTATTTTCAGGACTCGCTGATATACCCCGTGTGCTTCTTCAAAATGGCCGGCGTTGCGTTCAAGTTCGGCAGCGGACAATAAACGCCCCACTTGTTCTTCCCTTCTGCTGAGCAAATCCAGGCGGAATTGGGAATTGTCGGGTGCTTGTACTACCGCCTTTTCAAGGCTGCTCAACCCATCTTCGGTCTTGCCCTGTTCCAGCAAATTCAGGCCTGAACGGTGTTCTTTTACACCAGCGCACGCTGATATTAGGGATGTAATAAGACAAAAAAATACATATTTTTTAAATATCATGCGATGCTTGCACTTCCTTAACATTTCGATAAACATCCGGCCATTGACATGCATAAACTTATCCGCTCACAGGGTTTCTTTGGATGCTGCGCTTTCCTGAGAGCTTTCGCTTACTACTTTAGATATTTTAGAGCCTATTTTTTTGCAGTGACGACAACGACAAGTGCCGAATGCACTAGCGAGTGACCCATTAAACCATCAATCATGTAGCTGCGACTTGCGATATGGTCATGCCCCTCGTTTGCCGGTAGTCCAACCTACATTGTCTGCTGAATCAGTTAACTTAACCCTACTAGAACAACAGACAGCGTGGTGAAGGGGAAAAGAGGAAAATGACCAGTGCCTAACTAACCTATCAATGGATTAACTAGTTCGAATTCGGATTCTGGAATTACCTCCCCAGAGAATATGCCTATTATCGCGGAATCCAATCTTTCTAGATATGAAAAAATATCTATTTTATTTAAATCTAAAATCTCAAAGCCGTCGCCAATATTAAAATTTGCGATCAGGAGATCTTTAATTTTTGATTGTAGCCATACAACATGCAAGGCAGTTGATTTTTGGATTGAATCAAACTTAGCCAAGTCCTTTGTTAAGAGAATAATTTCTAAATGTAATTTCCAAAATTCATTGCTGTCCCAGCGGCCATATTCGGCAAGCTGCTCATAAAAACTGCCATCCCAATTAGGATTGCCTGGAATATTTCTCAGTATCTCATTATATTTTAATTTTTGCATTTTAATCTCCCATTCTTACCTTGAGCGTTGCATCATAAGTTCCAAGTCTTGTGGATTTGGCACCTAAATTCTTTACCGAGTCAGCCATTTTCCAAGCGCCGTTTATATGTCCATCAATATCTCGTGAGATATAACGATTACCGTTTCGAAACACGGCTTGACCTTTTATCATTTCTGGTATTTTTACGAAACCCAGTTCCTCCGCGACGAGCGCAGCTTCTTTTCCTGTTTTAAAAAAAGGCTCTGGCATTAATCGACCATTCCCAGCGCCACTCTTAAAGCCGTTTCCTTTAGTGGACCCCGCAATCAGTACCACAAAATCCAAATTGTCGGCGAGTCCGAATGACCATTGAGCCAAATTTCCGTAGATAAAGTTCGTTGTTCCCGCCCTCTTTTCTAAGAAATGCTCTCCGAGCAACTCCAATTTATGCCGCCCCTCGTAGCCAAATCCCAGTTCAGGATGTCTTGCAACAAGCGAAGGCTCTACCGGAGTTGTGTTTGCCGATGGCCGCGCTGCTGTGATTCTGACGACATTTTCCGCCTCGTGACCAACTATTTCCACCTGTTGTGCATTTCGATTCGGAATATTTGGGTTCGCCGCACTGTTGTTGCCATTATTGAAAAAATCAATTAACTTGTCATACAATCGTTGAATAAAACTGTCTTCCGCCAGGCCCTCGTTGCGATGGTCCTGGTCGTTAAAACCGTCCAGATCCACATAGGCCAGCGGATTATTGCGTGCATACGAATAACGGTTATACGACTGCAGGTCTTCCGGATGCGGCACGCCTGGATCAGCGCTCATGAAGCGCGCCAGCAGCGGATCATACACACGGCCGTTCATATGCACCAATCCAAGCGTATCGAGATGCGCATGGTTGGTAAAGCCGCGCTTGGTATTTACGCCAGTCAGAGTGTTCTGCTGATCCTGGCTGCCGGCCGGGAAGCGGCGCTTGCCCGAGGCTTCGTAGGCGAAGCGTTCAATCACGGTGCCGGTCTCATCGCTCATGGCCACCACCGAGCCCAGATAGTCGCGGTGGAAATACTGCGTTGTATTCTGTCCATTGATGGTTTTTACTACCGCCACCACCGCGCCATCGGCGCTGATGAACTGGCGGTGTTCCACCTCGCCATTGCTTTTGATATCCTTTTCATACAGCAGGTTGCCGCTACCGCCACCGTTCAGATAGATTGTGGTCAGGCCCGGTGCGATTTCCTTGATACGCTGGTGCTGCGGGCCATACACAAATGTCATGCTGGCTGACGGCGTGGCAATCGTTAGCGGCATATTAAAACTGGTGTACGACACCGTACGCCCTTTTGCTGCAATGGTGGCGCCTGCTGCTGAGGTCTGCAATTCGCCGACCAGATTGCCAGCCACATCATAGGTGTAGTAACGCTTGCCGCCAGCTTCCAGGGTAATAACCGAAACCGCATGCGGCTTGTTACTCGTCTCCAGGTAGCTATAGGTGCCCACACCCGAGCGCTGCTTGATATTGCCAATGCCGTCATAGGCATAGCTTTGCGTCACCAGGCCGGCCGCACCCGAGTTGACGGTTGCCGTGGTCAGGCGGTTCAAGCCATCATACAGAAAGCTTTCCGACAGATTCTGATTGCTGTCGCTGCGCGATTGCAGGTTGCCGATCTTGTCGAAATCGTAGACCAGGTTCTGCACGCCTTTGCCTACGCCGGCATACTGTTCCTTGATCGCACCATTGGCCTCGTTATAGACCGCATTGCTGACAATCTGGTTGCCATACTGCTGCTCACGCACGCGTAATTCAGCATCCATCTCCTTGGCGCGCCAGTACAGGGCGCCCGTGGCCTTGTTGCGGATTTCTTTCAGAAAGATCAACCCCTGATAGTCATATTCAAGCGTCAGTCCGGTTGGATATGTCCGCGTGGCAATCCTGCCCCATTTATCAAATGTTGTGCTACTGGTATAGAGTGTATCGATGGTGGTACTGCTGCTATACATGCGGCCATAAGCATCGTAACCGGACACGTTCTGGTAGCCGTTGTCGGCAGAGATCTTACACAGCTTGCCAATGCCTTTGGCGCAGTTATCGTAATCCCAGCGCGAAACCATATCCGCTTCCGTGCGTACGCGCAGGCGGTTCAGCACATCATAGCCATGCTCGGTAACGTTTCCCCTGGCATCAGTTTGCTTGAGCAGCCGGCCTAGCACGTCGTAGTCATACAGGGAGCCGCCCGTGTCAGGCTCGTACATCTTGATCTTGCGGCCCAGAACGTCATATGCCATGACATTCATATTGTTTTTGGGATCTGTCGTGAGCCACAGGTTGCCGAAGGCATCATATTGATAGCTGATCGTTTGGCTGAGGTTGTCAGTCACTTGGGCCAGCTGGCCGTTGGCGTTCAGCACCTTGGTGGTAGTCTGGTTCAATGCATTGGTGGTTGTGCTGCGCAAACCGTCATACGTATAGCTGGTAATGGCGCCGTCAGGCGCGGTAGAGGACACCAGCCGATTGAGCTCGTCATATGCATAGCTGGTCCAATGCACCGCGCCATTGGCGAAGTAAGGACGAGTGCTGCGTGCCAGGTTGCCGCGGCTGTCATATTCTTTTTCCGTATAAATCATGAGCGTGGTATCGAAACCTTCCGTCTCACCGATGATTTCGCGGTCAAGTGCATCAAAAAAAGTTCTTTGCAAGGGGGCGCTCTGTGTCACGCCATCACTGGCATAGGTACTCACTTTGATGAAATAGCTCGCCTCCTTCGAGCATTTGCCGTCGCACAAGCTGTAAAGCCATTTTTTTTGCGTACCATCCGCCAGCACTTCCTGCACCTTGCGGCCAAAACCGTCGTACTCGACCAGCATGGTTAACTGGTTGACGTCGTCGATACGCGAGACTGCGCCGTAGCGCGCGTCATATGCCGTCGTACTGACATGGCCCAACGCATTTTTTTGCGTCACCGGAAATTGGCCACGCGTGTCATAGGTCTGGCTGCTCTTGGCGGTGACGATGGCCGCACTACCAGTCGCCGGCGACGACACTGAGGTTTCAATGCGGTTACCCCAGGCATCATATTGATAGCTGGTTTCCAGTCTGAACTGTGCGTTGTCGGGCTCACGGATTTCCGCCTTGAGCGAGCCATCAGCGTAGTAAGTAAAATCCGTGGTGCGCGTGACGCTGGTGGCCGGCGTCGTAATGGCGACGATAGGTGGCGTAACCGCCTGGGCCGACGCGCACCAGAACAGCGCCACGCCGGCACCCAATGACCAGTGCCGACCGGTAGTGTAAATAGTATCTGCCTTCGATTTGAGTTTTTGTAGTGTGTTACGCATGCCAGGGTCTTTGCAATGGGTTGATGACAGTGAGTTCAACGACAAGCCTCTTTTTAATCATCGAGCAGTATCATCATGATCGGTGTCAGGTCGATCGTCACCGCCACGGCGGCACCGGTACTGCTGGCGGCATGATTTGCATCGCCGGAATACTCTGCCCGCAGGGCATGCGTCCCGATGCCGTTCAATACCATGCTGAAGCTGGCCTTGCCTGCGCCATCGAGCGCAATCACGGCCAGGGCAGCATTGCCATCGAAGAACGTCACCGTGCCGACCAGCGGTGCTGCGCCACTCACTTGCACCTGCAAGGCCACTGTGCGGCCTGGATAGGCCTGCGCCGGCGGTGCAAAACCGGCTACCCAGCTGACCGTGCTGGCCTGCATGCCGGACCCTGGCGTGCCGCCGCCGTTGTTGCCGCCACCATTGCCTTCGCCCGGGATTCCCGCTTCGCCCGAAGGCAGTGCTGGTCCGGTGTACGCAGGCACCGTGTTGGTCACGCTGGTACGCTTGAGCTGGCCGATCACCCAGGTGCTGGTGTCGGCCGGGTTATAGGTATTGACGGTCTGCGTCGACCAGGTCTGGCCGCCGTCGCTGACGCTGGTGGTACTGCTGGTGGCATTTCCCCATACGTCATAGGCCGCAGTGCTGGTCTGCACAGGAAGGGCCGTGCCGTTCAGGTCCCATTTCTGACTGCTGCTTTGGCTGACGAACGGAAAATAGCTGCGGCCCCATCGGCGCACGCATGGTAGGCCATCAAGCGTATCGATGCAGCCAAACTGGCTGTCAGTCTGGCTTAACAGATTGCCATGCCCACGGCCCGCCAGGCTGGTGGTGCTTTTCAATACCATGCCCGCGTACGGCCAGTCCTGGCGGTACTCAACCAGGCTGGTCAGGCCAGTCGACAACTGCTGCTCTTCCTTCCAGCGGAAACCCGTTAGTTCGTTGCGGCTGCGGTCCTTTTTTAGGCCGCCATAGCGGTATTTGAGTGTGTCGCTGCCGCCATTGCCGTTAGGCAAATCTGCCGAGGCGATAACATACATTGGCATCTGGACATTCATCATCGGATAGATGTCTGTATCAGCGTCTCGCACATAGGTCGCGCTATCGGTCAGAGGCGTGTAGTGCATGGTGGTCTTTGCGCCTAGCCCATTGGTAATGCCTATCATCAAGTCGCCGATGCCGCTATCAGTCAAATACGGCAGGAAATAGCTCGCTTCCGATGGCTGGTTCCAGACGGACTGTTTATAACGTTGCTGAACCAGATCCATTTTTCCATCACCATTAATATCGAGCACGATAAACTCCGGGCTTACCGCTTGACGAATATAATTGCCGTCTGGATCTTCGACGACATGATATACCGTGGCCCATTTTTGCCCTGTATCATGCCTTGACTGATTCAGCAAAAATCCTTGCCCTTCTGAAATGAGCGGCTGAATAAAAAGCTTTGCCTCATCAAATGTAGGAGCGCGGCCATACCACGTCAACAGCAAATCAGTTTTGCCGTCGCCATTGATATCGCTGGCAGTCAGGAAATCCGGGATCATTCCCATCTCTCCTACCGCCCCTGTTTCACCAGGCAAAACTTCGCTTTTTCCCTGTATAAAATTAACACCATTGGAATAGAATGGACGCAGCTTGAAATTGGTACGCAAAAATACTTGATCATCCAAAACCTGGCCGGCAAACATCAGATCCATCATGCCGTCGCCGTTCATGTCCAATGGTAAAATTTGTTGTACGGCATTTGGGCCGTCATAGTTAAAACTCCTCCAGAAAAATCCAGAGTCCCGCCATTCCCCTGATACAAAATCAGTTCCATTTGACAACATGGGCTGAGTCCAGATGTTACCGGTACCATCTCCTTCAACTGCCCAGGTTTCAAGTAGATCCATCTTGCCATCACCATTGATATCCAGTGGAATAAGGCTGGTTCGCGCCACATATTTTCCTCGCCGGGTATTCATTTTTTTCCAGGCAGGAGGATTAAAAGTCGTGCCGTTGAATTTTGAAATAGAAATCCACATTTCATAGGTCAGCAATCCATCGTGCCAGAACTCGACCAACTCCGCTTTACCATCCCCGTCAATATCCAAGGCCAAGGGATAACCATAACCACCAAGGTAGGTTCTGTCTGGGATTTTATCGCTATGATGACTGCCGCCGTTTACGTGAATAAATCCTGCTCCCGTCGACATGAAAATATCAACTTTCCTTATCCCATCCGGCCCTGTTGCAACGCTGATCAAGTCAGCCAGACCATTGCCATCGACATCCGCAACCAGAAAATCACTATAAATGCGGCCCAAGGGGATCCATTCACCGATCGTAAAACCAGTACCATTGGAATACATCGGAATTAGCCAGGACTGTCCATCCCTTTGTACGTGCTGCAATAAATCGGTTTTACCATCGCCATTCAGATCGATAGCCATGACGGTTTTAGAATCAATATTGCCATCCACAACAAATCCAGGCGAAACCCATTCCCCGGCCGTACTTCCATATGTTCCGGGCGCCTGCCAATCAAATTTAATGGCCGGCAAGCAAGTGACTCCGTCTCCCTGGCACTGTTTGATGCCATTCAGGCGCGAGCGCTTGGTCAGTGCGTCGTCGACATACGACAGTTGATAGTCATGCGTGCGATTCTCACCTTGATAGGCATCGATGGCTTTCAGGCGCACCGTCGCCTGAATCAGGGAACCCTTCTTGTAGCCGGGGATCAGGATCGGCAAGGGTTCATAGCTGAAGCGCACGGAATTATTTGTCGTCGTGCCGGTGTTGGCATTGCCCGTGTAGTCGATGCGGACCGGATAAAAATCACCGTTTGCGTTATCTTCTGTGTATGAAACAATCAGAAAGTTGCCTTTGATATCCTGCTCGCGGTTGATCGCCCACGTACGTACCTCAGCCCTGCCCTGTGCTTCAATGCGGGAGTCAGCCGTATTGCCATATTCCAACACGCGGCCCGCCTTGGTCCACACCTTGAACCAGGTCGGTCCTTGTACGCCGCCATATGAAATAATTTGGGAGAAGGAATCGTTTTCCGTACGATACTCGGCATTATTGGCGCCATAGGTAAGGCCATTGCTGACCATTAACCTCTGCCCGTCTAGGCAAAAACGGTCATTCGCATCGAACTGAACTTCACCAAGTCCGGCACCATCCTGGCCCGGTGTTTGTGCGCAGCGTGTAATGCTGGACAAACCGCCGAGTGACCAGCCCCTGCCCAGTAATCCCGCGTTGGCCTGGCTGTTGAAGGACAGCGAAAGGGAAGGCGCTATCCCGGCAGTGCCTGGCGGTATAGCGATGGGCACCGTATAAGTTGCCGCGCCTAAATCGCTGACGCTGAATTTGCCTGGGGTGTGGACTGCGGCAGTGGCGTGTACGGGTATCGCGAGTGACGCGGCACATCCTAGGAAAAATAGGCTTGCTTGGAAAAGGGATGCAAATGTTGAGCGCCGCAACTGGGCAAGAACTAGCGAAATTGTAGGCATTTGAGGAAAATCAGGGGATTGACGGGAGGATGGATTTCTATTTAGATAATTTTATAATTATTAATTAATTTCCACAACGAAAGATTGCATTCAATGAATTTTCACCAAGAAAATACGTAAAGAAAATTGTCCTTGACAAAGCGTCTCAATAGATGATGAAAAATACTTTGAATATCCAGTCATATCGCGATGAGAAAAATCTTGACCAAGTGTTACAGCTACATTTTAATTTTTGGAACTTGCCACTACTTGCGGCTCGTATATGAAACGCCAATCCCTGTAATACTCCTTGCCCTCAAATTCACTATCGCGTTGTTGAAAAGTGTTGCGCTTAATCGTCGGGGATGCGGAAAGGCTGTAGACGCCCATGATGCCGCCATCCGGAGCGTGCACCACGCCCCACTCAGGCAGCTTGGTGATTGGGTCACGATAAGCTCGGCGAAGATGGCGCATCGCGGCAGGAAAACGCAAATCCTCGAGTAGCGCGTCGATATCGCCGGGGTAGCGCTTGACTGCACCCGGGGTTTTTTCGTAATAACTGGCAATAGCCTGGCGATATTCATTGCCGATAAAAAGCAGCTCCGCTTCACGCTCGCGCGCCTGCTGCGTTGACCACAGAACACCAGCACCCGCCAGCATGATCCCGGCGATGCTTATTGCGAACAACACAGCAAGATAGGTAAAACCCAGCTGGCGCGATGGCAGGCGAACCGTTCTGTTACCAGTCACGGTAATAGCTTCCGTCGCGGGCGCGGGTCTTTGCTCCACTGTGGATGTCGAATATGCCGGCTTTTTCGGGATCCTGCGACGGTACGATTATCCAAGTACGGTTGCTGTCGGTAAGTGGGTCGAGCGGTATTTTTCTGATATAGCGACTTGTCACCAGATCCTGCAATTCGGTCGGATATCTGCCCGTATCGGCATAATGCTTGTCGATGACGTCTCTCAGCGTGGCGAGATTTTCGGTCAGCACTGACTCACGGGCCTTGTCGACATTGCCCATGTAGCGCGGTGCGGCAAGCGTCAGCAAGGTCGCGATGATCGTCATGACCACGAGTAATTCGATCAAGGTAAAGCCGGTCTCGGTAGATGCCGGCAGGAACGCGCAATTTTTCATCTGCTCACCATTCACGATAGGGAATCCCATTGATCCCGCTGCCGGCGCTCCTGGAATACACGTCGAAGACATCGTCGCCTTCTTTCGGCTCCACTGAGCTTGATGCATAGCTGCGGGTAGCCCAGGTTGCGGCAGCAGGCTGGCCATCAGCCTTGGGTGCCAATGGATCGCGTGGCACGCGGCGCAAAAAAAAGATCGGTGCGCCGTCCGGATCCTTGGCATTGGGCACGCCGTCCTGCAGCACCTGCAAGTTGGGCGGGTAGCCGGACTGGTCTGCTTTTCGCATGACGCGACCCTCATCGGTGGCTTGCTTGTAGGCGTCCAGAGCGACTCGGATTTCTCGCAGGCTGCGTCGAAGCTCTTGCTCCTTGTCGCGCTGATAAGCCAGCTCCGCCATGGGAAAAGCTGCACTGGCCAGGATGGACACCAATACCACGGTGACCAGCATTTCGACGATCGTGAAGCCACGCTGTGCACCGATCATGAGTCGCCCATGATGGTTAATGTCTGCTTGACGGATAGGGGCAGGTACTCAATCACCATTTTCGCGTCGTCCACGCTGTCCAGGCGATACGAGGTATCGAAGGTGTCTCCGCGGCTGACGGCAAACGATTGATCGCCGCGCATCAAATAATAGGTCCAGCGCCCGCCCTCTCCTTGCAGGCGCCCCGCATAGGCAAAAGGCATGGCGGGTGCGCTTGGCGGTGGTGGCGGCGCAGCGGAAGGCTGTGGCGGCGGGGGCGGTGCGACAAACCAGGCGGTTGGAGAAAAGGGGTTTTGCTCGGTGACCACCATCGTTTCGCGTTCCAGTTTATGCAGTGGCAGCGCTGGAACGGGCTTTGCATTTTTCGCAGCTGATGCCGCCGCGCGTGCAGGGGCCGTTGGCCGAGCTGCACTCGGTTCGATGATCGCCAGGTCAACTTCCGGGCTTGGCCACAATGCAGCGGCCACCGTTGCCGCCAGCAGCGTCAACAAAAAAAATTTCCTCTTATTCATGATGGTCGCCGAGGTAAAGCGTCAATCTGATATTCGCCTCCAGCATCGCATCGCCCACTTTCTGGCGCTCAAACGAGATGCTCTGCAACGCGAGATGAGGAATTCTGGCCAGTGTTTGCCCAAGGAACTTACGTACTTGCGGATAGCTACCGTGCACGGGCAGCACGATGTCATAGCGCCACATGGCACCTTTGTCATCGTGAGAAAGCTGGTATTGACCTTGATCCAGCACCACGCCGTTTTCACTGGCGGTCTCGTACAATTTTGTCTGCCACTCAGGTAAGCTGTTCCTGTCCGGGAAAAACTGATAGAACTGCCGCAGTTGCTCCGCCGCACCGTCCGCTGGGGGCAATTGCATCAGCCGCACGGTTTGCGCTTTGCGATGGCTGAGCAGCCGCTGCTGCGCGACGGCGATCTGGTCCGTCATGGGAGCCACGATTATCTTTGCCGCGCCCACCACCACGAGGGCCAGGACCAGGGCCAACATGGCTGGCCAGCCCAAGCCCACCGCGTGTTGCCACAGCTGCCAGCGAAAGCGCTGAAAGTTTATTTGTAGCTTCATGGGGCAGCCTGTTGCTGTGCTTCCAGAGGCTTGGCAAGTGGCGCTGCGCCGGTGAGCCAGCGTGCACTAACCAGGAAGCGCACTGGTTTCTGCTGATCTTGCTGCTGAGTTTGGTGACTGGAAATATACACATCCTGAAACAGTGCGTCATCCGCCAGGCGCGTTTGGTAAGCTACCATCGCAGTCAGGCTGCGCGCTTCGCCATTGATGTTCAACGTCATTTTTTCCGCATCCGGCACCACGCCCAGCAAGCTCACGTCATCACCCAGCGTTGTTTCCAGCGTTTGAAACAGCGTGTCCCACGGCATCGCGAGTTGGTCGATCACTCGTTGCGCGAGCAACAATTCCAGCGCCAGTTGCTTGCTGGTCCTGTTGCCGATAGCGACTGCTGCGGTCGCCTTGCGCTGCATCTGCGTCAAGCGATGCAGCTGTGCGTCCAGCGTTTCCAGTTCGGCTGTGCGCTGGCGATAGACGTACATCAGCGCAGTCAGGCCCAGCAGAGCAAGCAACAGCAGAATGACGCCGGCCATGCGCAATAGCTGTGGCCTGCGTACAAAATCGAGGTCCGTTTTTTTCATGGATCATTTCCGCATGCGGCCATCATGGCCGCGGCAATCGGGGCGGAGTTGGCGGCGACGACCAGGATGGTGGCATCGCTGTCTGGCATGGTGGCCGACATATCGCGGCCTGGCGCATGCAGATACACGGTTGCTCCGTCCAGTCCTTGCAGCACAAGCTCGCGTTCTATCAGCTGCTGCAGTTGAGAGACACTGGTATCGCTAAGCCGAATGCGACGCACGCTGTGCCATGCGCCAGCCTTGAAGCCTGCCATCATGCAGTGCTCTGGCGCTACCACGACCAGCAAGGCGTCGCCGCTCAGCTGGGCATGCCAGCGGTTCATGACACAGATCAGATAAGGGCGCAGCGAGACCATGCGCATTTTGTGGGCAGCAAAAAGAGCGTGCAGTGCGGATGACAAGCGAGAGTCGACGGCGCAGGCGATGCGCGCCTGTCCATAGCCCGCCGGTGCCGCCTGGAATTCCCATTCGCCAAGCATCGGCCCGAACATGGCTTCGAAATGGATACGCGCCATCGTACGGTGCTCGTCTGCGGCCAATACATCGGCAGACCATGGCATGATGGCGTAGCGCACCAGGCTGTCCGCCAGGATTACTTCCACGCGCGCCGCGATTTGGTTCTGGTCCAGCCATATGCCCAGGTTCGCGATTGCCAGCTCCCAATCCGAGCCATCGGCATCGATGTCACAGGGAATAATGAGGGTATCGGACGCGAGTTGGCGCCAGCCGCGCGACTGCACGCTCAGGGCCAGTTGCTCACGGCAGAGCACTACGCGCAGGCGATTACGCAACAAAAGTGACACGGTTGATCTCCTCTAGCGTGGTCCTGCCCTGTGCCAGCAACTCGATGGCGGAATCTCGCAGGAAGCGAGTGCCCTTGGCGCGTGCGGCTTCCTTGATGCTGCGGATCGGCGCCCTGGAAATGATCAGTTCGCGCAATTCATCGTTCAGTACAAGCACTTCGCCGATCGCATGGCGTCCGTGATAGCCGGTACTACGGCACTGGCTGCAGCCCTGCCCCTTGCAGAAACTCATGCTCGCTGCATCATCCGCGCTGATGCCAGACAATGCAAGTTCTTCCAGGTCAGGTACATACGGTGCCGTACATTGCTGGCAAACTAGCCGCAGCAATCGCTGTGCCAGGATACCGTTCAGGGCCGAGACAAAACTATAGGTATCGACGCCCATGTGAAGGAAGCGCCCCAGTACGTCGAACACATTGTTTGCATGGACACTGGTAAATACCAGATGGCCGGTCAGTGCGGATTGAATGGCTATCTGCGCTGTTTCCGGATCACGTATTTCACCCACTAGTATCTTGTCGGGATCGTGGCGCAGGATCGAGCGCAGGCCGCGAGCGAAACCGAGGCCTTTCTTTTCGTTCACGGGGATCTGCAGGACACCGGGTAACTGATATTCGACAGGATCTTCAATCGTGATGATCTTGTCTTGCCCATTGTTGATCTCGGATAGGGCCGCATACATCGTCGTCGTCTTGCCGCTGCCGGTGGGCCCTGTGACCAGCAACATGCCATACGGTTCACGTGCAAGGCGGCGTATTTGCAGGAGGGTGGCAGGATTGAAGCCCAGCAGGTCGAGGCGCAAGCCCTGGATCTGATCGGTCAGGTTGCGCTTGTCCAGAATACGGATGACCACGTCTTCACTGATCAGGCTTGGCATGATGGACACTCGGTAGTCGATCTCCTGCCCACGCACCGACAATTTGAAACGACCATCCTGTGGAATGCGCCGCTCTGCAATATCGAGTTCGGCCATGACCTTGATGCGCGATACAACCTGCTCGGCCATCTCCAGCCCCTGGACATGGGCGATGCTGGCTAGTACTCCGTCAATTCGGTACTTCACGTGCAAGCCGGCTCGGGTAATTTCGAGGTGGATATCGCTCGCGCCGGTTTTCAGTGCATCATAAATGGTCGAATTAACCAGCTTGATGACGGGATTGGTATCGCTGGCGATGGAGCTGAGTGACAGGTCTTCCAGCGTCAATGACGCGGGTGCCTCGTCCGGGGTACTGTGCAGGGCACCATCGATGGCGCGCAAGGTATTTTCGTGAAACGCGAAGAAAACCTTCAGGTGATCACGGTGCGTGAGGCACCATCTGATCGCTTCGGTGCTGCGCGCTTCGATTGCTGCCTGCGAGGCCAAATCGAATGGATCGGCGATCACACAGACCAGCTCGTCGTTGTCGCGGGCCAGAAAACAAGCCTGCTGCAATGCTTCCGCAAATGGCAAAATCACAAACTCGGGCACCAGCCGTTGCAGCTCCTCCGACTCAAACACCGGATAATGCAATGTCTGGCCGAGAGACTGTATGAACTGCGCTGGCGGCAATTGCAAGTGCTTTTCCAGCAGATCGATCAATTTTCCACCACCAAGGATCGCTTCTTTGCGGCAGTCGGAAAATACGGCATTGGGAATAACCTGCCCAACGACAGCGGGACGTGCAAGCATCATTGAATACTGCTCGCGAGTTCGAAAATGGGCATATACATCAAAATTACGATCAGACCGATAATCAGGCCTATCCCTATCATTAATAAAGGTTCAAATAAGCGCCCGAACCAGTCCACCCAGCGGGCCAATTCATCTTCATATAGTGTCGCGATGCGCTCCATGGCCAGCCCCAGTTCACCGGAACGTTCTCCGACTGCCAGCAGCCGCACGCCGACCTCGCTGGCCAGCCCATGTGCGGCAAAGGCGTCCGATATCGAACGGCCCTCGCGTATCCATTGCGATGCCCTAGTCAAACCATGTTGAAGACCCGGTTGATGCAACAGGCCGCCGACCATTTCCAAAGAGGTGACAAAGGGAATGCCCCCCTTTACCAGCATTGCGAGCGTTCGAGTGAAACGCGCAAGCTGATACAGGCGCATCTTTTCCCCTACCGCCGGGATCGACCACAACAGTCGTTCAATAACCATGCGCGTGGACGGTCGCACGAAGATGGCGACCAGCCCAGCCATGATGGCCACCATACTCAACGCCAGCCAGCCGCCATAATTGCCGACCAACTTGCCCCAATACATGAGCACTTGTGACATCCAGGGCAAATCACGCCCAAGATCTTCATAAACCTGGCTAAAACGTGGCACGACATAACCCAGCAAAAATAAAATGACCAATGTGCCCACTGAAATCAGTAGCGCCGGATAAACCGAGGCTGCAACGATTTTTTCGCGAACAAGATTAATTTGCTGATTGTAAGACAGGTAGCGCCGCAACGAAGCAATCAGATCGCCGGTCCGCTCCGACGTACGAATCGTCGCCACATACAGAGAAGAGAAAGTTTCGGGGAGGTCTTCCAATGTACGAGAAAAAGAAAACCCTTGTTGTAATCGGACATAAATGGCAGCAAGAATTTTTTTGGCGCCAGCATGTTGTGATTTTCGCTCAAGTAGATCCACGATTTCAATCAGGCTCAGCCCCGCTTCCAATAGCGATACCAACTCCTGGCTAAATAGCGGCACCGAGAAATCATGCTTGGACTTAGAGGAAAGACGCCAGTTCCACTGCCTGTGCATGGAGAGAACTTGATATCCGAGCACCTCAGCTTGTTTCTTCGCGTCAGCAAAGCTGTCTGCCTGCAGAACCAACCACGCCACCCTTTGTGCTGGACGAAAAGTCTTGATTTTAACTTGCATTTAATTTAGTCAGAAAATTGTACTCACCTTTTCCGGGTTGCACTAATCCAGAACTGATAATGGTGTGGCGTTTCAGTTGCCAATAAATATGCATGGTAGCGCTATGCTTTAGGCTACGCCTGCGTGGTGTAGAAACGGCTTTGCCAGTGTGCGACGCATCTCCGAAAAATTTCAGAAACGATCCGTATAACTGGAATACCCTCCCGCAAATCGCGACTATGTTAAGTGAGTAATTTCAATTTTTCAAGATGCCAGGCCAGCTGTGGTAGCGCTAAGTGCTTGGCGCACTTCCGCTATTCCCCAGAGTAGATCAACATAACCAATCATATCAAATTGGAGAAGTGCGTACATATGCAACCTATTTGAGTGGCATTATTCAAAATGCATCTATATATTATTTAAAAATAAATTATATCAATTTTACAGATTTCCGTCAAGAAATATTTATTTTAAAAAATATACTTGCAATTTTGATAAGCGTGAAATTTGCTATAATTCAAAATTATTATTAATGAAAATTATTTCAATGGTTTCTTCGAGTCGGGCTATTTAAGTGGTCGTTTGAGTATTGAATTATTGCTTAAAAACAAAAGAAGTTTCTTGAAAATGTCATTATGGTGCCGCAACCACGAAATCAGGAATGGCGTAGACTTTATTTTTCTCGTTGCATGAGGCTAAATCATTCCAGGCAAATCCTAATTTTTTATTGCTTAGCTGAGCTGATAATAGCATTGCATATGATTGCTTAACAAAAGAGGTATTTCCTGTGAATTGACACCAATTCACGCAGGTTAGGTCTGTTGTGAAATAAATATTCCCATTTGAATGGCTAATTATGGTAACAATACTTTCATTGCAGAATGCTGCAGTTGCCGTTGTGCTAAATGCAGCTCCAGAAAGCATGCCTATTCTAATGATTTTTTTTATTTTCATATCTAATGTCATTCAATATATTTTAAGGTGACGTTGGCAGGTGCGTGGTGTTTTCAATTCGATAATGTGAGAGGATGAAGCATTTATTAATGAAAAATAAGAATTATTGTAGGCCGAAACTAACTAGCATGCAGATTCCTGGGTTTTCATCATAATAAATAAACATCGTTGCATTGGAGGTTTTTGCTGCAATGAGTGTTGCATAAAAACGATTTTTATCAGCGGCAGTCATGTTACTTGGAAAGCTAATCGCACCATTGTTACATGACGAAGGAGTGTTCCATATGGCAACTCCATCAGCCATGTAGTTTTCCAATTTCCAGCTCGGTTGCCCGGATGCCACAGAATAAAAGATTTGGCGTCGCTCAGCATGTGCGGAAGCAAAAAAAAATATGAAAAAAATAGCTAGAATTCTTAATATCTTTGGGAGATTTTGCATGTAAGTTATTTTATTGTTAATGTGGTGGCATTGTATTGATTTTGTGCTGTTGTTCATGTTACAATATTTCTGGCGTTGTTGTCAAACAATACTTGATGATTTTAGGTAAGCTTTAGTATAGAGTTATTGAGGCGCTGTCTCGTTGTTGATTCGAAGATGTAATTTTCTGGGAAAGAAATTTCAATGTTTCAATTCGGGCGGCCCTAGGTGTGAAGTTGAAAGAGGTTATTCGGACTGAATCTGAGCCGTGACATCGGGGCGTTGCCAGCAATGCCCCGATGCGGCCGGTGCAACAGTTGTAGTGATGGTTCGAGTCTTTGAGCATGTCGGCAGGCTCCAGTGGATTGTTATAAACGAAGCCTTAATCCCATTCGTGCAAGGCTGACTGGATGACGCGTTCGTCCTTTCCGTTGGTATGTAGCCGAAAGCGGTGCTCCACTTCTGTCTGGTAGCAAGTGGCCTTGAGTGAGCTGGAACGAAAGGCTGAGCCGTTGTCGGTCAACTGAATCGCCACCAGTAGCCCAGACTCTCCTGATCCATAACTTTTGAGCGATGAAAGCCAACGGATATTGTTATGGGCCAGAGCGTCCTGCCAGACTCCTGATGTGTGATCTGGTGGCTGTCTGATCCAACGACGAGATCGGGGTGGACTGTCTCGCCCTGCCCGGCAGAGATTACTGCCGGGCGCTAGGAAAAGCTGGTGTGCCCTCGCTATAACGGACGGCGAAGGGCAGCATATCCAACCGAGGCAGTGGCAGAGCGCCGGCTTCTGAGGATTATGACGCCACAGTTGGCTATGACAGCCTGGCTAATCGTTGTTTGGTGCGCTCGATGAGGTCGAGGACTTTTCACGCTGGCGGTGGACTTGCCGTTGTGAGAGTCTCAATATGGGAATTGCGGGCGTCAGGTCAAGGTAGGCGCTTGCCCTTGGTTAACTTAATATAGTTCTCCTTCCCCCTAACTGTCATCTTAACCATTGAGGGTAGAGTGTTGCATTCACCGCTTGAGTCCGTAGCCGGCTGCCGTCGTTGCCTGCTTTCGCCTGCGGATGCAATCGGCCAACGTAACACACGGTTCAAATCGTTGAGCCGATGTTTGGTAGTGTGGCCATCTTCTTGGCACGCTCGTTTATGATGCTGTCACATTGACAACCCGCCGGAGACCGATCAGGTAGACTGCGTCGCCCGTACACTGGACTAGATGTGCTCAACTTCAAGGAGTTGCGCTTTCCTAGCAATGTGATTCTGATCTGCATCCGCTGGTATGCGGCCTACACGTCGAGCTTGCGGTGCATCGAGGAAATGATGGAGGAGTGCGGCATATCCGTCGATCATTCATCGACCAATTGGCGGGTAGTTCGGGTCCTAGCTCTCATCAAGAAGATGGCTCGCAAGCACAAGCGTCTGATCGGCCGTAGCTGGCGGATGGACGAGATGTCTATAAAAATCAAGGGTGTCTGGACATATCTATATCGCGCTGTCGACAAGCCGGGGAGGACTGTCGACTTTCTACTGGCGTCAAATGCGATGTCGCCGCCGCAAAGCGCTTTCTTTCCAAGGCCATAGGTACGAAAGGCGATCCCGAAAAGGTTGCAATAGACAAGAGCGGAGCCAACAAGGCGGCCATCGGTGCAATCAACGCTGGCCAAGGCCTACCGATCCTGGTGCGCCAAGTCAAAGGCCTCAACCACATCGTGGAACAAGATCATTGTCTTATCAAGCGAGTAACCAAGCCGATGCTCAACTTCAAATCATTCCACTGCGCCGGCTCTTTGATTGCTGGCATCGAACTCATTCACATGATTCGCAAGGACCAGTTCGCAATGGATCGCACAATGATGATGCCGTCGCCGCCCAATTTTATGTGCTGACACGACTGGTTCTTTCAGTTTGAGAACAGAAGTGCCATGTCAGGATAACTTGGCCCTCTGGTCAACAATGTGACAGAACCTTTCCAGATGCCCTTGGTTTTGATGGCGGACTCATGCATGCGCTAGCTGCCACCGACCGGGCGCTTGTGTTTACGGGCCATTTTCTCGATGAGCGGTAGGAAACGGACCTCCCATTGATTAATCGACGAATGCTCGATCGATGCGCCACGCTCCTCCATTATTTCCTCGATGTGTCGGCTGCTCAACAGGTAGGCCGCATATCAGAGCGGTTGCATATCAGTGGATGCAAAACAGGATCACATCGATCGGGAATCGCGTCCCTTTGAAGTTGAGCATATCGAGTCCAGTGCGAGGGCGCCACAGTTTTTCTGATCGATCTCCGGAGGGTTGCTAGTGCGACAGGACAGACTTGTGTTTCTCGCTAGCAAGGGGGGGGTAAGTTCAGGCATCTCCGATATAAACTGGAATTGGGGCGTCGCCGTAAAGATTCATCGTATCGCACGTGCCATCGCCGTTAAAATAGAAAGTGGCATTTCCGTCTTTTTTCTTTATGGACTGCAGCATTGCCGTCCACATCGCACAAGTGGTTGGGGAGACGCCCCCGGAATTAGAATCTAAGCTGCATATTACGGTATAGTTATTACGGCCGGAATGCATAACATTTACCGTGCCATTGGAATAAATCAAAACCTGAATTACTTTAACGCTACACTGGTAGGCAGCAAAAGAAGACATGGGCAATATTGCAGCAAGTACAAAGACGACTAAACGCTTCATTATATTTCCTTTTTTTGGAATTTTAAAATATCATCCTATAGCTGAAAATATCGCCACAATTTCTAATTATGTAGCCAGGCATGGCGATTGAATTCATTCAGTAAAAATTTACGACATCTTTTATGTTTTTGTTGAAATATGAAATTGCGCTTCCCAGGCGCCGAGTTAGTCGTCTGGAACTTAGGTGCACATTGATTTCATGTCATTTAAGATTGTTTCTAATTACTTGGAAGACATTGAGACTCAGCCATAAAAATTTTAGTATTATCATCTTCATTGATCGAATCAGTTCTATTCGGATTTTAAATATCCATTCCAAATTCTAACAGCGGTGCCGTACAAAGGCCTAAAGACGGCATTATATGGCCAATCAGGTCACACATGTCAAGATAAGTTTCGCATAATTACTACTATAGAACGCATGGATTGAATCGCCGCCGGTGACCTTGGTTTTTCTGATTCATAGTTTTGAAATATGAAAAACCGATGGATCGTGTTAGGGGGGGGCAGGGTGTCCTGCCAAGCACCTGAGCTGTGATCTCATAGCTGCCTGATTCAACGACGAGATCGGGGCTGGCCTGTCTATCCCCTGGCCTGCAGAGACTCCAGCCGTGCTCAAGTAAAAGCCGCCCTTCCCTCACCCTAACGGACGGCGAAGGATGTCATATCTGACCGAGTCAGGATTAGAGCGCCTGCTTCTGAGCGCTATAACGGATCAATTGGCTATGACAGGTGGCCCATCATTTGCCGGGTGCACTTGACGAGATCGGGGATTTTGCACGCCGGCGGTGTGTCGGGCGAATCATGGAGGCTATTTAAGCAGCATGACCAAATACATCACCAATAGCGTCCAGGACTAAACCACGCGCAAGCAGTCTATCTGCGACAGCATTCTCGCTGCGGAGGATACCGAGCTTGACGTTACTCAGCTTCTGATTGATGAGGATCTGTTCACATATTTCTCTTGCATTCTTGATTTGTGTGGGGAGAGGGCATCGGTTACCTTTGATTGGGATCATGCACATAGTCTAGTAAACAGCTGAAGCTCTGTCGGTACTTGAACGAGTGCTTATTCGCGGGCGTTCAAGTACTTGAAGATCTACCATCTGGTCATCGGCGGCATCGCGCTGCCCAATCCCTCCAGCGTGGTCCTATACGAAACGCTGGAATCTCAGGAAGTGGCGAAAAGTTCAAAGAGGTTGGATTCAAGTTTAGACGTTGGGTCGATGTAGGGTGGTGTTGGCAGCTGATGCTTTCAGTACCCGTGAAAGATGAAGTTTCCTGACTGGATGGCATTTTCCTTGTAGGAAATCGTACTATTGAATCGCCACCTGTAGCTTAGACTTACCTGGTTCATGGTTCTTGAAGGATGAGAACACGATGGATCGTGTTGAGGCCTGGCTACGATAAACTAGCCCGTCATCTGCTTCGTGTGCTCGGACAGATCGGGGATTTTGCACGCTGGCGGTGGACTGGTCATCATGAGCCTCCCAGCCCGCCCAATTGCGAAAAGCAGTATTTTGAGCGTCTGAAGAGCGTCTAGCGAACTCGTGGCGATGCACTTTACTTCTGCTTTGGCGCGAAGCATGTTGGGCCGGGGCACTGCCTCGCAGATTGCCTTCGCGTCGGCAGCATCATTTTTGTTGATCTTCACGTACGGCTTGACGAATTGCGGCACCATCAACTTGACGGTATGCCCCATCGCCGATGGCTTGCGCGCCCAGTAGTGCGCGCCGCCGGACGCCTCCATGCCGATCAAGCATGGCGGTAGGTTGATAAAGTATCCCGTCATCTTCGATCGATCCAGCTTTTTGCGCAGCACTGCTTTCCCCTGAGCATCTACGCCATGAGCCTGAAAAATGTTCTTTGCTAGATCAATGTCGCGGTAGTCATCTCTATGGTGGACGCTCCGTTCGGTTAAGGGTATATCACCCCTATTTTGGCACCTCGATGCCGTTTGAAAAAGAGGGCGTCCATTCCACTGGACCAAAAAAAATCCCTCATTTCCCGGCACATACGCGGCACCTTCAAAAAAACACAACATGCTCCGTCTCAGCTATTGTTACGGTTCTACCGTGCCATACAAAAAAGTAGGATGGTTCGGGGATTGGCACCCGGACACATAAAAACTGATTTTCTTTTTATTGGCAGCGGCCATCATGATGATCGCCAGCCATGACTTGCCATTGACATCATTTTTGGCATCCCAACGTATTTGGGTGCCCGTGCATTCGGGGCCGCCAGTAAACGCAGGGCCATCAAGAAATACAAAACATGTGCCATCGTTTTTATGGCATCCATAACCCAATATGTTTCTATCCCCCGTAATTTCATCCGCATGGGCCAGGCCAGCCATACAAGTAAACACAGCAGCCGAAAGATATCTAAATGACATTATTTCTCCTTGATAATTTTTCTATTTTATATAACTATGCCCTCATAAGGAAATAATTTATCAAGCAAATTAACAATTTGGCATATCGCCAGTAAATTTTTGTTAAGGATTTGACGCTTACAACTCAGGCTCTATCGCAAGGGCGGCATGGCGATCGAACGAACTGAATCTCCACGAGTCTGTTAGACACTCGCGAGCCGTTCAAAGTGCTTTCGCTCAAACTCTGTTGGCGAAAGCTTGTCATTAAATCCGTGACGGCCAACTCACTGAACTGAACATAAGCATCGCCACCGAGCGCATATGACGGACCTATTCCTGACCTGTTCAGTGTCGGTATTCCTCCGTGCCAAAAGATTCTGATAGTCTTCATATCTGAGAGATTGTAAGAATTAGCCGATTTACTTGATTCATCCGAATTAATTCTTACGCGCGCGCTTATAGGTAGCTCCCCATCCAGCCCAGTGAATTTATTGATACTCTTAACGAAATAAATACCTGCAATCCTGCCTGCATCTAATTTAGCATCGAGATAGTAAACTCTCCTTGGCCAGAAATTTTCATCAGGAATTTGCTTGCGTCGGTCTAGACTGATGAAAATTTTACAATACGTCGCAGTAAAATCCCCTACTTTCAATAGATGGGTCGTCCGAGATAGATCTAACATAATGCACCATGCGTCCACGACCTCATCTAAGCTGCCGTATACATGAGCGGCTGGTGCGGCACCGATTAGTCGTTTGAGATCCGCATCGGAGAGGCGTTCAAATTTGCGGCGTGGCTTGGGAGGAGCTTCGCCTAAGACGTCAGTATAAACCGGCGGCGGTGCAACGGACGCAACGGAAATCGGTTCCCCGTTTCCCCCCTTCCTTTTCGTCACTTGTGTGTGGGCATCTAAGCTCATGTGGGTTTCCAGAAAAGGCTGAGTAGTAACAGTTCTGCAAAGGGCTTATTTTAGGAAAGACGGGTACACGACACATGCAACAAAACCAATGATCGACATCGTTCGACCTCAGTGCGCGATATTTTGCGGATAGGGCCTCCTCGATGAAATCGTACTCGTAGCAGTATGCCTTCGTCAGCATTTCACGCATCGTTCGTCCTTAATATTTTCCATATGGAAATATATAACAAAAACACGCGAAACAAAATCTTTCCAAATTAACAATTTATTGTCGATAAATCAATGTTCTACATACTTGTTATCACTGTTCTGTGGCGTTGTTGAACTGGATGCAGAATTTTCCAGGAAAGCAACTATGGCGCCACAAACTGGATAGAACCGAATCGCCACAAGTAGCTAAGCCACTCCTGATCCATAGTTCTTGACAAATGAGAACCTGATGGATCGTGTTGGGCGCCGGACGTCCTTCCCGGCGCCTGGCGTGCGATCTCGTAGTTGCCTGATCCAGCGACGAGATCGGGTCTGAGCTGTTTAACGCTCTGCCCTGCAGAGACTTCTACCGCGCTCGAGTAGGAGGTGACTTGAACTTCGGCGGGTTCCTGTAAGAAATCCCCTATGGCCAAAAGCCTTGCGGCATTGCAGCTGATGGTGTGGGGCCAACTTAGACTTGGTACGTCGTCGCCGTGTCGGCGGTTTAGGGCTCGCCGCCGCGTCCGGCCCAGACGTGTGATTGAGATCATTTTTTTCGATGAGCTGCAGCAAACGGATCGCCCATCGGTTGATCGATGAATCGTCGACCGATACGCCACGCTCCTCCATCATTTCCTCGATGTGCCGGTAGCTCAGCGGATAGGCTGTATACCAGCGGATGCAGGCTAAGATGGCGTCGATCGGGAAACGCACTCCTTTAAAATTGAGCATGTCGAGTCCAGCGTTCGGGTGCCCTAGTCTACCCGGCCGGTCTCCGGAGGGGGCAATGCGACAGAGCCTTAGCTACCGGCGGCGAGTTACTAAGCTACTGATGGTGATTCAGACGGAACTTGATGCTTAACTACCGATGGCGAAAATCATAGATTAGTCACGTGTTCAAAGGTATAATAAATTTTCACATAATCAACTTCCTGAGAGATGATTTTTCGCCGAGAATATGAACCTCTTACATAAAAAATGAGTATTACTGCCAATTTTTCAAAAATAAAATCCCTTTTTTTATTCCTTATTGTGGTGATGTTTGGCTCTCATGCGAGAGCTTCCGATTTCTACATTGGTGATTTAACTATTATTAAAATACGTGCCGTTGGCGAATACTATTCGCCAACATTTTCAAATACGATTGAAATTTGGTTTTCTTCACCATTAATTTTTCCAAGTGGAGCGAGATGTGCGCCCAATAGTTATCGTGTTCACGTCGATATAAAACATAAACATATAATCACTTCTGCCTATCTTGCGTTCGCGACAGGGAAGAAAATTAACATTAATATTGATGATCAGTTGCCAATTCGGGGCGGAGGGTGCGAATTATCGTATTTGGACATTTTAAATTAACGACGGTGTTCTCGTCGAGATTTGACGCGCCACAATTTTTAGGCACTCTTGAGTCATAATTCCAAAAAAGAAGAGGTAGTTACGAGTAAAAATCGGTCCACTGAAATTTAAGTTAGAAACAGCCGAATAGCCGGCGGAATGCAGTCATTCAGGTCGTAGGAAGGCTTGACATCGACGTTCTCGGCATCCACCGGGCAGGTTCTGCCGCATTGGCGACGCGGCCGCTGCTTCGGGTAAACTGCACTATCGACACTTTGGCGGCATGGCATTCCCCCAGTGTGACGGACACTTTCGATAGGTATGATGTCACTATCGGAGGTATTACATGGCACGTGAAAGATGGTTATTTTCAGAAGAGTTTAAGCGCGAAGCAGTCAAGCTGGTAGGCCAGCCTGGTGCAAGTAAGGCCGGTATCGCCGGCGACCTCGGCATTGGTGCCTAATTTGTTGGGGCGTTGGTGCAGAGAAGCCAATGTAGATAGGCAAGCGGGTGGCGGAGAGAAGGTTTCCGGCAAGGAGTATGAGCGCATGCGGAGTGAACTGGCGAAGGTTAAGACGGAGCGCGACATATTAAAAAAAGCGCTCGTCTACTTCGAAGCCGACCTCAAGTGAAGTACGGCTTCATCGCCAAGTATCGAAGGATGTGGCCCACGCGCACCATGTGCCGCCTGCTCGGCGTGTCCACCAGCGGTTTCTACGACTGGCTCGACCGGCCGATGAGCTAGCATGAGCGTAAGAACGCCCAGTTACTGCAGGTTATCAAGCACTGAATCGCCATCAGTAGCTTAGGTGCTCCTGATCCATAGTTTTTGAAACAAGCGATGGATCGTGTTAGGGGCTGGGTGTCCTGCGAAGCATCTGGTGCGCGATCTCGTAGCAGCCTGATCCAACGCCGAGATCGGGTCTGGCCAGTATATCTCCCCTGCCCTGCAGAGGCTCCTGCCGCGCTCTAGCAAAAGCAGGCCTTCCCTAGCCATAACTGCCGGCGACGGATGGTTTATCCGATCGAGGGAGCAGTAGAGCGCCTGCTTTTGCGCGCTATAGCGGCACCGTTGATTACAATAAACTAGCCCGTCATCTGCTTCGTGCAATCGGCTAGATCGGGGGCTTTGCACGCTGGCGGTGGAGTTGCGCTAAGCAGGTGAGCATAACTACGGCTGTAACCATCACTATCATTGTTTTCCTTTCTCTAAACCATGCGCAGGTAAAGCGAAACGGGTTGATTTTTCGGCTTTTCCGACAACGCGGCCTGTTGGTAAATACCACGAAAAGTAAATTCCACTTATTTCCCCGTTCATGAGCGCAGCTGTTGGGCTTCCGCTTCACATTTCCACTTTAACTTTAGTCCCGACAACCATTCCACGCATTATCGCAGTGGACTGAACTCCTTGTGGTCAACACGGTGTCGTCTTCTGACGGCGCCCGAGCCGTCATGCGGGGCCGTCGATTCAGCTGCTGGTGATTCTGAATCGCCACCAGTAGCTTAGACTCTCCTGATCAATGGTTCTTGAAAGATGAAAAAACGATGGATCGTGTTAGGAGCCTAGGTGTCCTGCCAGACTCCTGGTGTGCGATCTCGTAGCCGCCTGACCCAACGACGAGATAGGGCCTAGCCTGTCTATCCCCTGCCCTGCAGAGACTACTGCCGCGTTCAAGCAATAGTTGCTTGAGCTTCGGCGGGTTCATGCATGAATTCTTCCGAGGATAAGCACCTTGTGACGTTGTAGTTGAGGTCGCGAATCGTCGACTTTGATTTGTCACGTCGCGTGCCCGCGGTTTGGTTCTGGCCACCACGGCCGGTCCTGGTGGGGAGTGTTGGTCGGGACGGATAGGACGGGTCTGTTAAATTTTAGGCGTCGTAGTTCCCTTCCTGGAGATTCCCTCATCAGATCGGCCACGGGATAGGCCATCGTCGCTACCTTTGCGTTCAGGTTGGAGTGTTTCGATGAACAATTGAATTGGTGGCAAGAGGTTAGTGCTGTTGTCCATTTTTCTGATGTTGTCCACGTTACGTGGACATTGACTATTGAATGGACAAGGTTCACAATTTGATTGTGTTCAAGTATGTGGAAAAAACAACCTATACGGACAACCTAACGTTGGGCGAAGATATGTCACTGAAACAGTATGAATCACAATCATTGCACAAGCTTGTGGAAATTTTGCAGCGAACCGCAGGCCTAACTATACAGGTGCTGGACGATACTGCACGTGACCATGACGGCTACCTGCGCATTCGAACGGACGAAGGGCAGTGTTTTGATTTGCCTTACGAGGCCAAGGGGATTGTTGATCGCCGTGATCAGCTGTTGACTTTTAAGGCGTTGCACAATGGGACTGTGCTGATTACCCGATCCATGAGTAGTGCAATGGCTGAGCAGTGCCGCGAACTCAATATCCAATTTATTGATCATGCCGGTAACTGTTTCTTACGCCAGTCTGGACTCTACGTCTTCATTGTTGGGGTCAAAGACACTACGAAAGCAGAGCAAGTGGCTACTCGTGGACTAACGCCCGCTGCGCTGCGGGTTGTTTTTGCTATTTTGGCCCAGCCCTCTATCCTGAATAGCAACGTGCGGCGAATTGCTGAGGTATCCCTCGTTTCCCATGGCGCGGCTGGAGCAGCTTTAATCGTACTTGAGGAGATTGGGTTTTTCACCACAGCAGGAACGGGCCGTAGAGTACTGACTACGCCGGAGCGATGGCTAGATGCCTGGACGGAAGGTTACTTAGGACGAATTCGCCCAAAACTTGAGAGACACAGGATGAGCTCCCCTGTCTCCTTGCCTGCAACTATTCAGCGAGTGAGCCCTCAGATACGTGAAGTAGCATTGGGAGGAGAGGCGGCGGCGGCATACCGTGATATGGGGCTGAAGCCTGGTACTCTCACGCTGTACATTGATCTCAATGAGCCGAACGTAATGCGTAACCTCGTGCAGGAGCTAAAGCTGCGTCGTGATCCCGAAGGAAAAATTGAAGTAGTCAACATGTTTTGGAATGCCAATGAGCTGCAAAGTTTCCCAACTGTACCCGACGCATTGATCTATGCCGATCTAGTCGGTACTGGAGAGGAGCGAACGATGGAAATTGCCACCTACCTAAGAAAGGAAATTTGCAAATATGTTGCAAGTGAAGCCTAATTTCCCGCTAACAGACGTTCTACTCAGGTTGATCGGCGCACTTGATCAGGTGGCAAAGCAATTAAAGATTTCCTACTTCGTGATAGGAGCGACTGCGCGAGACATTTTAATGGAGCATGTATACGAGTTGGAATCCGCGCGGGCAACAAGGGATGTTGATTTCGCCGTTGCAGTTTCTTCATGGGGCGAATTTGATCGTTTAAAGGCGCAACTGATCGCAACTGCCGGTTTTTTTCCAGGTGAGCATGCGCACCGTCTCACTTTCGGAGAGGGTGTCGGTGCCTATCCCCTCGACCTAGTGCCGTTCGATGGCGTGGAGCAAGGCGGCGAAATAGCCTGGCCCCCAAAGGGCGAATTCGTGATGAATGTTTCCGGATACGTGGAGGCTTTTCATAGTGCACTTGACGTTGAGATCGCACCTGGCTTTAAGGCGAAGGTCGTATCTCTACCTGCCATGGCTATACTCAAGATACTAGCCTGGAACGATCGCCCTGAGGGCGATAAGCACGCATCTGATGTTTTATTGATTCTTCGAAACTATCACCAAGCTGGTCAATTTGATCGACTTTACGCGGAATGTATGGACCTGCTCGAGGCGCATGGTTATGACGTCGAACTATCCGGGGCTGCCCTACTTGGCCGGGATGCTCAACGTGACATCACTCAGGAAACAAGAGATCAAGTTATTGCTGTGTTCGCAAACCAGAAGAACTTTGAGAAATTCAACTCTCAAATGATGAAATCACACACTGGTGACGTGGAGCGTACAACGCTTTTACTTAATGGTTTTCTCCAGGAACTAAATCGCCATTAGTAGTGCAGACTTGAATCGTGAATCGCCACCAGTAGCTCAGACTCGTCTGATTCATAGTTCTTGAAAGATGAAAAACCAATTGATTGTGTCAGGGGGCTGGGCGTCCTGCGAAGCACCTGGTTTGCGATCTCACAGCAGCCTGCTCCAACGACGAGATCGGGTCTGGCCTGTCTATGTCCCCTGCCCTGCAGAGACTCCCACCGCGCGCTAGCAAAAGCAGGCCTTCCCTAGCCATAACTGCCGGCGAAGGATGGTTTATCCGATCGAGGTAGCAACAGAGCGCCTCCTTTTGCGCGCGATAGCGGCACAGTTGGCTACGAAAAACTAGCCCATCATCTGCTTCGTGCGCTCGGCCAGATCCGAAGTTTTACGCGCTGGCGGTGGATTCGCTATCACGGCTGACGCGACATGGCACCTGACGGTGTCGCGACAAAACAGAAGCTTGCCTTGGCCGCTTAACCTCTACTTTTAGTGCGCTCTAAAAATGGGGGGGGGATTACCGTGCGAACACGTAACTCTGTTTTTTGCGAGCCAAACTCGACCACCACCTTCGGGGTTTCCGTCAACATGGTCTTTTGCCGACCGCGCGTTTCGGCCAGTTTGCTCGCCAGTGCCGCCGACTCTCCAGCGATCATCGCCGTCAAGGCACCCTCCCGTTCGACCAAGCGTTGTTAGTGACAGTGATGTCCGATGGGGAATTCGTACATTTTAAGCTGAGGATACGCGCCGATCCAGTGTCCGATGTTGCAGTCTATCCGGCCGAGCCAATGACTTGGTTGAGGCGATAGAACAGGCAAGTGCGAGCGCCAACTGGCTACAACGCATAAAGAATACGTTGACATTGTAACGAGCGCGACATATAGTTCATCCACGCACTCTTTATACGTTTTTGTTGACTAACCCTTCTAGGAGATGGAAAATGGCTTCGGTTGATAACGCTCTATCGGCTCTCGCTGATTTTGTCCAGGTGCTGGACACTCACCAAACCGGAGCATTCCTGTGCTTCCTGATGATGATACTTTTACTTTTGCTTCGGAAAAAATAACAACTATGGTTTCAATTCCTTTGGCCGAACTTGCAACTATTTCATCCCCTCTTACGTATCGCGGGGCCTACCAGGTATCAGATATGGGGAACGCCCGCCTGCTTACCATCAGAAATTTGGTCTCAAAGGATCCGATTGATGCCGAAAATTTGCTACTTGTACAGGCGGAGCGGCCAGCTAGCAGGACCACAATTAGTGAGGGTGATATTTTAATGCCGGCTCGCGGGTTAAGTTATCCAGCTAGCTTAGTGGGAGTAATGCATGAAACTATACTTCCTACCGGGCAAATTCACGTAATCCGAACTCGTTCTATTCATCCTGAATATTTGCTTTGGTATCTTAACAGGCAAAGATCACAAGACCAGATTGCCATGCAATTGACAGGTTCAACCATTCAAGCTCTAAAGAAAAGTGATCTTGAACGGCTTGACATTGAGGTTCCTTCTAAAGACATTCAAATTATGATCGGAAGATTAGATCAAATTCGGAAAAAAAGGGATCAAGCTCGTCGATCTTTAGAAAAGGTCGAGATGCAAGAAATTGAATTGATCTGCCAAATGGCAATTGATAGAAAAGGTCATAATAAATGAATGCCAATATATTTAAAGAGATATCTCAGAGCCCAGACCCTAAATCTTTGTATAAGTATGTCGCAGCAATCATATTTTTGAAATGGATTTACAATAATACGGTCGTAGATAAATATAATTTTTCAACAGTAACTCTTGAGAAAAACAAAAATATATCCATTCGCAGTTTAAAAAATTTAAATTTCAATGATTTTCCCGGCGAGGGCAATTTGGGCGGGCATTTGGAATTGATTTTTAGAGAACTTGAGGCGGAAAATTCGGAGCAACTCGGAGGGCTATTCGGCTGGATAGATTTTCATAATAATTGCTTGCAAAAAAATGATGATCGATATTATTACCTGAAGAGAATTTCAGCCATCTGTGTGAATATTAACGACGATGAGTGTTCAGTTTTTTCGCAACTTCTCGAAGTTGCGGAAACCCCATCTATTGAAACTCCGCCATCTATAGCATCTCTAATTTCTGGAGTAATTAATTTAACTGATCAAGAGGAAATTTTTGACCCTGTGTGCGGAAACGGAAGTTTGCTTCTGTCGTGCGCAGCGGTTTTGGAAAATGAGAATTTTGTACTTTCTGGAAATGAATGTAATCATTCGGCATGGTTCTTTGCTAAACTAAACTTACTTTTAAATGGGTTCTCTTCGCGAGGAGTCTTGCATAAGGATTGTTTTGCTGAAGGCGTTTCTGGTTACGATGAGAAGCAATATGACGCCGTCGTTGGGCATCCGCCTTGGGGCGAGAGATTTTCTGACTCTTACCATTGGATATTGGAATCTTTATTGCCGAACATGGGGCGAAATCAAATCACTTTTCTTGATTATGCTTTTGTATTAGCTATTCTAGGGAAAATGAAGTGTGAAAATGGTAGGGCTGCTGTATTAGTGTCAAATGGAATGTTAACACGTTCTGGCGCAGAGTCCGACATTCGTCGTGATCTTATCGAGAAAAATTTGCTAGATGCAGTAATTGGTTTGCCAGATAAAATGTTTACCACAACGTCTATAGGTACTTCAATTCTTTTATTTAGATCAACCCGATCAATAAAAGAAGTTCTATTTGTGGATGCGCGTTCGTATGTAACACCAGGAAGGGTGCGTAATACATTATCCGATAGTGCGGTGAAATCTATTGTTTCTATCGTGTTAAATCGTACCCCCCTAGAAGGTATCTCAAAATTGGTCCCTCCTACGGAAATTGCGGGGCAAGCATATACAATTAATGTCCCTCGTTATATGAACCTTGCGTCATCTAAAATAGAATCTGATCCTGATTTTCTTTATGAGAAAAAAATTTCCTTGCGGCAGGAAATTGATGAAGCCACTGTTGTAATTGATGATATTTTACAGATGCTCAAGTTACATGCGAAATGAGTGAATCGCCACTAGTAACTTTAGACTCTCCTGATTCATAGTTCTTGATAAATGAGAAACCGATTGATCGCGTTATGGGCCTGGGCGCCCTGCCAAGCAGCTGGCGTGCGATCTCGTCGCTGCCTGCTCCACCGACGAGATCGGGTCTGGCCCGTCTATCTCCCCAGCCCTGCAGAGACAAACACCGCGCTAGCAAAAGCTGCTTGAGCTTCGGTGGGCTCATGCATTAAGGTTCCTATGGCAAACTGCCTTGCGACGGCAACCTCGGGTTCCGCGGGGCGCGGGCAAGCGATTCGAGTTCACTTTCGCATCATTTCCACTCTGCAACGATACATTTAAAGTTAAAGTGTTGCGTTGAACGATTGAGTCCACAGCCTGAAGCGGACATTGGACGACCAGTATCTATAACCCTATGACAAACGACGAACCGCTCAGCAATTCGGATCTCATTGCGTATCACAAGGTGACCGGCTGCCCCGTAATGACGGCAAAGACAGCATTATTATCAATGGATTCCTTGTTGCGGTCGAGAGTACTTAAGGCTGCACTAAACCAATCTGGAAAGAGCAAGTTGTACGACCCAATCGAAGATGAACCAGCGCTGTGGGAGAAAATTCGCGCTGCGAAGGAGGAAGCGGAAATCGTTGCTGGACCAGTAGCCAATCGTGGTCATTGTCACCGAATATGGGTTGAGCAAGAACGTATCTTGACTGCACAGGGAATAGTCTGGTTCTCTCCAGCCGTCATGAATCCCTGGATGGTCTTTGATTAAAGCCGTGGTTCGCTCGGGTATGACTGCTTTGGGGGCGGAAGCTGGCGGTGCTATTGGGGTAAATCGCCGCAGGTACCTACGACACTCCTGGCCCATCTATCTTGACTGATGAGAATCCGATGGATCGTGTTAGGAGCCTGAGCGTGCTGCCAAACTCTTGGTGCGCGATCTCATAGCTGCCTGCTCCAACGCCGAGATCGGTCTGGCCTGTCTATGTTCCCTGCCTTGCAGAGACTCCTACCGCACTGACGCAAAAGCTGCTTGAGCTCTGGCGGGTTTCTGCATGAATTCTCCCATGGCTAAATGCCTTTCGACGTCGTAGCCACATCGCGAATCGTCGACTTTGACTTGACATGTCGCCGTGCCGGTGGTTTTTTGGGGGGGGGGGATTACCCGTGCAGCTACTAGGAAATAGATTACGTCCCCAAGCTCCGTTTGATGGATTCCTTATGGTTTTCCCACATTTTGTCGTATTCCTCGAAGGTCTCTGCGGCAAGACTAAATCGCAATTCCATCGGATCACGATTGTTCTGGTGGGTGTACTTGTCAATCTCGTCCATTGTTCTGTCGAGACGAAGCTGCTCCAATGAAGTTCCCATAAAATCCGCATCTTCTTCAGTGAGGGACAAGATACGAGCAATGATGTCGAGTTTCTCGGCCAAGAAATGCTTGGCTGCTTTTTTAAGTTGGGCGTTAGTCAGTTTGGGCATCTCAGAATCCTTGATTAGACAACAACATTATAGCTGGCATCAACTCGGCACGAATCTAGAGATTCCGATCAATCCCCCACCTCTACAGCTAACTAGTTGTTTAGTTTCGTGCGATCATATTCCTCGTCGCAGCATGGCCCTGTTCCGCGCCAGAGCTGTGCTTGACGAGTTGATCGGCGTTTTGCCACCGAGATCGTCCCACCGGTTACAGCACATCGCATAAACTTCAGTCCATGAGCTCACGCATTCATCTCCAAGCCTGCCCCTCCCCCGAACATCCGCTAGGAAATCAAGGACTCTGACCTGTCCGACCGCTAGGCCACCAAGGATGCCGACAAGGCATATGCTTAGCGTGCCCATCGGGCTTAGTTGTGCAGCCGTGGCATCGCTCCACGCATAGCCCGCCACGGCATCGAGTCGCACGATCGCCTGGGTAAATGGAGCTGGATGGTCGAACGCACACTGGACTGGCTGCACCGCTTCCGCCGCCTGCGTACATACGGAAACCAAGAAGTTAGCTAACGGTCTCGATGTGCCATCCCTTTGAAACTAGAGCGTCACGTACCTTTTGCGACACCCTGCTCTCATTGGCGGCAACGCATAGATATCGAGGTCCGATGTAGCTGATAGCTCATCAGGCCTTCAGCTTATCAAGTTGATCTGCGCTGGGTGCATGAAAATCAGTCCGCGTGCCAAATGACGTCAAGGTTCCGGCATCCATCGCGAAGGCCGTGGTGTGATACAGGCTCCCTCCGAATCCACCTCTAGAGACGCCAAAATCTTGGCCTGCATACACGTTCTTCTCGCCGGCCAGCACCCATACGGGTTCTAGACCAGCGCTCGCAAGCTTGTTCAGGAAGTAGTCTCTGGATATGACGCCAGCTCCTGAACCGCGCGAACGCAGTGAGGGGTCCTGCCAACGAAGAGTGCCGCCGACGTCGACGTACTCCGGAGCCTTGCCGCTTCGCAGGTGCAGATCCAACATATTGATGACGCCTGATGAGGGCAGGTAGAGCGCGAAACCGTCGTCAACCGAATTGTCGTTACCGTTGCCTTCAACGTTCAGTGATTCCACGACGCCGGCATACGGGATTGTGATGCCAGCCCTGATGTTCTGTTCTAGCTCGATTTGCTGGGTATCGCGCCACCCATGCTCTCCCAGGAAGGGGCTCAGGGAGTCGCTTTCCCACAAACGAGACGCGTCGCCACGGTGCCTGCCGAGCAGTTCCTTTGCTAGCTGGGGACCGTTGCCTAGAGAGGTGACCAGGCAGCAGATGCGCGACCAGGCATCCGCATGCGTCCGCCGACCCTGGCCCGGCACGATCCAGCGACGAAAACCGTAGACAGTCAGCCAACGTTCGCTGTCGGGGCTGGTCACCTCGATTTGACCGACTTCGTTGCACAGGTCGCTCTCTACGTGCAACCATGCCAGGAGCAGGTCGGTATCGCCAGACGGTAGTCGGGGTGCCGATGGAGTCCACCATGTGACCGGTGCAGATTGCCAGCCTGTTTCGAGGGTGCTTCGAACGAGGAGCGACGGGTCCAGGTCTCTCTTCATGTCGCGACCTCGAGGGCCTGGCTCGAATACCCTGAGCCTGCCTTCGTCGCCCCAAGAACATATCGCGAGGTTGTCAGTCATACGGGCTGCAGCCTCTGCGAGCGCGATATATTGGTACTTCTTGCCGACGCGCTCCACTCGATGCTTGCCCATACGGTCGTGGCTGATATTACCGCCCCTCTCGAACTGCTCGAAGAGCTCCTCGGTCCACCCGAGCTGATGCGCTCGCTCGCAAATCCATCGTCGTACAGGGCCATAGTCGGGCTCCGACGGGCGCCTGTTGTCATCGCTCATTCGCGTTGATTCAAGAAGGAAGTACTCGGCGAATTCGGCGTATTCGGTGCGCAACGCCTCCGACAGAGTCTCCTTGAAGACTTCGTTGGCTCTCCCGACTTCGGCCAATAGGCGCTCGGACTCCCGCCTGCTCGCTGCGCTGAAGGAGCCGCGCATGGGCCGCAGTCGGTAATCGACCGTCAGCCGGCGCAGCGCAAGGTAGGCTTCTGCCTGCTCGGTGGTCACCTTGTCCATGAGCGCGTCCTGCCAGTGCTCGAAAAGTTCCTTCGTGGTGCTGCCAGCACGAGTGCGCGGGGCGTCCACGATGTCGTGCAGCCAGTGGCGCAAGGTGTAATTGCCGAAGTCACCGTGTTGGTCCATGGAAGAGCAAATCGAATCGCCGTAGCCACGGCCTCGGTACTTCTTGAGGTCCTCGTCCGTAACAGGTTCCAGCGGCCACGCTGACTTGAACTTTGCCCTACATGCATCGAGGTTGATCTGCGTGGGAAGCTCCCCTGCAGCTTGGACGTAGAGCAGGATACCAAAGGCGTAGTCGCGAGCCATGAGGTTAAGCGGCGGCTGCTTACCTTCAGCAAAATAGTTTTTCCAGACAGATGCGGCGAGCACCCTGCAACGTGCTCGGTCCATTCCCTGCATTACCGCGCCGTAGCAGGCAGCGAGAAGGCGTTCTGTGATGTATGGGTCGTCGACGGCGGCAAATTGGTCGACGAGCGCAGCAGCGTGACCGAGCTTACAGGACAGGAGGTTCACGAGGGCCTTGGTGGCGCGGTCACGAACGGCCCGGTTGCTGGTAGACAAGAACCAGGTCAGCGTGACCGTCGCGAGCCGGAGACGTTTCTCGTCGACTTCGCTGGCGTCGGCCTCCCAAGCCCAGTCGATGAGCGAGGCGACGGTACCGCCCTCGTCCAGGTCATCTACGGCCAGGAACACTGACCACACAGCGTCCCTCTGCGGCATTGGCCCCGGCCACAGTTTGTTGTGTAGCCAGTTGGCATTGAACAAATTCTCAGGCTCGGTGCTTACGAGCAGCATCAAGCCGTAGGCCGAGCGGCCAGTTGCCTCGCAGAGCTTGTCTACCCATCCGGCCGTCCGGCTTGTGAACGCCGTCGGGCTTCGCCACGCCAGCGAACTCTCAAAGGCGTCGAGGAGAGACGGGACGTCGATGGCCTCCTCGGACAAGACATCGAAGATTTCGAGGTTGAACTCCTCCGGAAGTTGCACTGCCAGGGCCTCGATGACCCCGGCAAACCGCCAGCTTTCATACGGCTCGAAGTAAGCGGCCAGCGGCGCGCGCCGGAACGAGCCATCTACGTCTGTGCGGTCGATCTGACTGATGAGCCGTTTGGCACGTAGGTGGTCCGACAGTCGTTCGAACGTGAATCGGATGATTTCTTTTTGGGAGCCGCCTGGCTGCCACTCGACGTCCTGCGTGAGCACGCCTTCAGACATGAAGGCTGAAAAGAGGCTACGCTCCGTATAGCCGCCCGAGCTGTGAACCTGTTCCAGCAGCTTGATGGTGTCTTCCATGGACAGGCTTCCGCCGTCGCCCTGGACCGCGCACGCTTCCAGGAACTGCTCCAACGCCTTGCGCGGAATCGTCAGCTCGGGGATGAGCTTCAGCTCCCTCTGGACTTTGTTCGCCACTGCGGTCAGGTAGAAGTCGAAGATGGCGGTGACGCCGTCCATACCCTTGGGTAGTTGCTTCAGGCCCTCGGCGTCGAGATACTCGCAGCAGGTTCGAAGGAACAATGGGTTCTCGAACTCCCTGGCCAGGTTCGGAGAGCTGGGTCGCGCAATGCCACGTCGGTCGAGGTAGGCCTTTGCTGCGGCGCCGGCGTGGCCTGCGAAACCGGGGTGCACGACGCGCGCGAGCTCCTTAAGCGGGAGGAAGCGGAAGTAGGTGCTGCGAATGGTCAACACCAGTGCCAGCCGAGGGAACTTCTGTACCAGCCGGATGAACCCGGACAAGCGCGTCTCCCAAAGCGCGATACCATGCCGCTCGTTGAGGGCATCTATGGCCAGTACTGCCCTGCAATCAGCGGCCTCAGCTGCGGCGTCGAGCGCGCCGAGGAAGTTGGCGTTGGTGACTTGGGCCAAATCAAGCTGACCACGGATTTGCTCCCAGGGGTCCCCATCGGTGAGGCTTCCGCTGAGGATCAGGATGAAGGGACAAGCTGCCTCAAGCTGCTTGTGTCCGAAGTCAGCGACGAGGTGGGATTTGCCGATGCCGCCTGGGCCCGAGATGACCAGTTCCCGCTTGTTCATGAGCTGCCAGCGCTCGCTCGCAATCTCATCGCGGACACGGTCGACCGCCGAGTAGAGGTCGAAGAGGTCCTTGCGAGGGAGGTAACGGCTCTTGTCGGAAACCTTGTCTTGAACCTCGGCCAGTGCTTCGGAGATGCTGTCGATGGCTGCGACCGCTAAGGTCGCCCAGCTCTCCAGCGGCACCGATGCTTCCAACGCTGCGGGAGGTGCACCAAGGCTTTGCAGAAGCAGTTCGCAGGTGTGTCGCACTCGCTCGGCAACCGACAACAGCTTTTCGCGCGACAAGCTACCTGCCGCTCCGTCCATCTTGTACGTAATCTCGGCAGCCCAGGTTGCAGGCATCGCGAGTAGTTCTGGATCGCGAGCCACCGCTTGCAAGGCCTGCTGGATGGGCAGCTCCACGTGACTTTCGGGGCTGTAGCGTTCACCCAGGTTGTGGCGCTGTACGTCGAGCTTGTCGCGGAACCAAGCCGAGCTGAACTTGACCGAGTCGAACCAGTAGCGTGCCCGTCCAGAGTACATGGGGTCGTCGCGCCCAAGGCGCTCGCCGACGATGGACGCGCTCCAGAGTTCGATTTCGATGGTGCGCCCGCTGGCTGCTGCGTCGTTGACGCCTTTCTTGCGCCACCTCTCATAGCGCTGAACTTCGCTGGCCCTCCTGCCCGACCGGTTGTCACGCAAGTCGACGGGCAGGCACACGACGAATTTCGTCAGCTGTGGATGGGCGCTAAGGGCTCGCTTCAACGAATCGGCCAGGTCACCTACTTGTCCGTCCTCGAAACCGCCGATGAAGTACTTCGCTTGCCAGCCAACTTCGTGACCGTCCGCATAGGCTCGGTAGCACTCGAGCCCTTGGTCAGCCCCTGGGCCCTTGCGGATGAACCGAGAGCCCGCCGCCGGGTCTTCCAGGGCTGCCAGCTGACAGCAGAGTTCTTCGAAGCCGCCATTCTGAGTTCCTCGATGTTCCCGAATACGTCTAAAGTCCAAGTTCAACGCCAACACTGCCTCCATTTATTTTTCGGCGCTATCCAAACTCAGCTATTACCGCCGTTCCCGCGATCGCTTATGCTGCAAAGTAGAAGCCAGAATTAACCTACGTAAAGTCCGCTCTTGGCCGTTAACCGCCCAAAAGCATAACAAGTTGCCAATCAGGAAAACTCACGCATTGTCACATGCTTGTGCGAAAGTCCGCTTGGGGCGAAAGCCATCTGTCAGAATCAAGTCGCTGCAGCCATCAACTCTGGTAGCGCTAGCCAGGCCGATCTGGAGACTACCTTGCTCACCTACTTAAAGCTTTACAACCACCACATTTCACACCAGGCCACCGGCGCAAAAACACCCATTCAGGCGCTCAAAGAATGGCAGCAAAAGAAGCCGGACCTATTCGTGAAGCAAGTTTATGATCAAACGGGACCGGAAAAATAATTTATCAATGTTGTTTATAGTTACAATGTATAATTTTTTTCTGCTATATTTAGGTGTGTGATTATTTAGATAAAGGGAGGATCTCTTGCTAAGTTATTTTACCTCCATTTGTCGCATAATACAGAAAATTCAACGCTAAAATATTTATTTTATGAGTGAAAAAATAAAAGCTTCATCAAGTTATGACAAGAAAAATTTTTTTAAAATGATTTTTCTAAGGAATGAAATTGTGACGACCATCGGAGATAGGGAATTTAAATCTTTTTCAATGTTTCATGAAGGAATTCTAATTGGAAAAGTTTCGAAAGATAAGTCAAAAGAGCTTGCTACTGATACGGAGAAGTGGTTTGAATTTCTAAATTCTACAATAGGCGCTGGTTGTTTTGTGTTTGCTTTGGCTTGCCAGGGTACGCCCAACCCTCCATTGAATGCGCTCATATCTTTAATATGGTTTTTATTGATATATTTGCACTATAAAAATTCTTATTTCCCAAAATATCTAAAATTTGATTCTACAGTTGACCTTTCGTCTGGCATAAAATTAATGGGCGAAAAGAAGGCGAGGAAGCTAGTCATTTCTATGTTAAGGGGGAAGTATTTATCCATTTTATCGATATCGACACGTGCGCCTTTTTTTGCAGGTGGTTATCTGTATTTGATATTAATAGCTTCACTCTTCAGCCCGCACCTTCAATATTTTGAAATTTTCGGGCATTCGATGGCAAATATTTTCTTGCCTGAGAAATGTGTCTGTTTAGCCAAAAATCCAAATCCTGAAAATCTAGTGGATGTGGTTGATGACCGGAAATAACATGTCTAATTTTCCATGAATAACTTACTAAGCCAACTTGCTGTCGATTGTGCCAAACGGCATCTCGTACTCACATATGTAGCTGACGACGGAAAAATCTTAGAAATCACGCCACATGATTCGAGTAGTTTCGATGTTGTTCCTCTTAGCTTCCAACAGCTACTACAGTCTCTTGATTCGCCTTCGCCTACTTTACCTCTTACTATACATAACGCGAGCGCCCCTGCGGCTGCTACCGGACTAATAGCCGATGGGCCATTAGTTGTTGCGGCTAAACTCAGTCTTAATGGTCCGATCCTTGCCTACGGTCTCGTAGACGGCGGTTGGTTACCCTTGCCTATGGCGTTTAAACGCATTGCACTTCTAGATCGAAATGTAGTTATTTCCCTCGAAAAGTTCCATAGCTCGCCAAACGCTAAAAACTCGAACTGGCCCAATTGGCTGGGACTCGACGCGGAGACGTTGAGTCCAATGTTATTCGCACTCGAGGGGCCCAATCGTAAAGTGCCAACGGACTTCCAAATGCGTGTAGAACTAAATCGAGCAGTTAAAATTTTGACATCGCTATTCCCAGCAGCGAAAGTGCAACATGTTTCCACAAAGCAACGAAAAGCACTCTTGCGAACCGTACTACAACACAGCGAAACGCGAACACGTGCTACCCGGCTGCTTACTAAGGCTGCTCCATTGGTTGTAGATAGGGTCAAACAGGAACACCGGAAAAAACTTGAAGCCGAAGTCCTACGGATAGCGAAAACTGAGTATGTAGGGGCTGACAGCTTACCTGTGATTGCATTGCTAAGCTGTATCTATGATGGCGGTGGAGTAAGCTGTAGCCATCGTGCAGCGACCCCAGGACGAGCGGTACTTAAACCGAAGTCTAGTTACTCAGCGGAAGATGCATACAATGCGTTGGCGGATTTATTCTTCTTGGAGCTTATGCTCCACATCTTTGAATTCTTTCCCGAAGACCATCCTGTTCTATATACGCGAGACGTTGGCATTACTGCGTTTTGGTCAGCACTACAGCCAACGCAACGACAGCGTACCCATCTTTGCAACCAACGGGTAAAAATTACAGTTACCTTTCGGCTAAGTAACGGTCTATTTCCTTCGCTTACTGATACCGAGCTAGGCGCGCTGAAGCATCGCCTTGGACTCTAGTTGGAATTGAATCCTACCTTACATCTATCATAGCCATGTTGGCCTTCCCCCGGACGAAGGATGCTAGGGGCCTTCGACACTGAGACCGTCGCTGCTCTTGACCCATAGATCGACTCCAAAGCATTGCTTATGGCCTGTAAACTAACTTTTGGGCATCTCCAAGACTTGGCGCTGAGAAACAGATAGACTAGCCGTCTCTCCTTTGCTTTATTTTTAACATGCGCCTTTATCACTACACCTCAGCGGCTTTATTTGACAGCATCCTCGTATCAGACCTTTCCAAGGGCCACATGAATACCTGGCATGACGGCATGATCGACCCGGTCGTTTGGCTTACCACCGACGCCAGCGGCGCTGGACATGGGCTCACGAACGGAAAAGAAATACTCTCTGACCAGAACCTCTACTACAGTGCTAAGGTTACCGGCGTGAAACCGAAGAATCGCCATACGCACGACAAGACGAAGGTCCGATTGACTTTCGATATTCCCGACGAGGAAATGCCTTCACTTCAGCGTTTCACTGAGTATTGCGAGCGAGTTCCCGACGGAAAAAGGTTTGCGAAATGGACAGGTGTCAGTTGCTATATTGACGCGGCAACCGCGGATCCCAAAAAGGTCAAGGCAATGATGAAGTCCCAGCCCACCAAGGAAAAGACTTGGTGGATCTCCTTCCTGCCGGTCTCTGCGCGCTTTATCAGCGCCGTCGAATTACGCGGCCCCCAAGGCCAGTACCATCGTTATGAGTTCGAAAGCTTAGTGCGGCCCGCAATCGCGGAACTGGGATTCTTCAGCCCGTCCAAGGAAGCATTGTTCGAATTGCAAAAAATCGTCAAGCCTCTGCATCCGCTCGGCGAGGCTAGAGCACTGGTGATTTGTGCTAATCCGGGGCTAATGCCGACAGTACTTATCCGAGGTAGCGGCACCGACCGGTTGTTCAATATTGAAATGGGCCCTGGCCATACAAGTACCAACGACGATGACGCACTCTTGTCCGCCTGGATCGAGAAGTTCCGGGAGGAACTGGTGGGGGCATGGAAGCTGGCAATAGAGTCGTACTACTCCTACTATCCCCATCAACGGTCACCGATCGTGGCATGACGCGAGCACGCAAGTGAATCGGCATCTATAGCTTAGACTCACCTGATCCATAGTTCTTTGAAAATGAAAAACCGATGGATCGTGTAAGTGACCTGGGAATCCTGCCAAGCACCTGGTGTGCGATCTCGTAGCTGCCTGATCCAACGACGAGATCGGAGTTGACGTGCCTATCCCCGCTGCCCTGCAGAGACTCCAGCCGCGCTCAAGAAAAAGCTGTTTGAGCTTTGGCAGTTACCTCAATGAGTTCTCTCGTGGCCAAGTATCTTGCGACGTTGTCGCTGAAGTTTCGCGGGGCAGCGACTTTGACTTGGCGCTTCGCCGTGCCAGCGATTTGGATCTCGCAGCCACACCCGCTCCAGGCGTGTGAGGGCCGTTCAGCACTACGGAATGTCCAGGGCTGGCTGTCCTTGTTTCAGCCACTGCGCTTCCACGTGCACAGCTTACAGATCAAACGACCGTTGAATAGATAGTGCTCAGTGTCTCGTTTGCAGCGGCTACAGTAGCGCATATTATCTCGTGTACGTTATTCAAAAGCGCGATGCGCGTTTTAGCTTAGCTTTCCTGAACATATCTGCTGGCGACACCATTTAGAGGTCATTCTAGGTGCTTTTAAGCTCATTCAATGCGTACGAAAGGTATTCCACTCATGCGTAGCTAGCTCCATGGCTGCATATGCCTCAAAGACATACAACTCAAGGGGACTCTCAATCTGAACAAAGGCTACATGAAGTGAGGACAGATGCGTCTTCACATCGGCAAAAGCTTGTTGAAACGATGTTTGGGTCATGGCGTCCCCTCGTTTGCCCGGCGTTGGACATTTACGTTGTGCCATGGCGTACGCCAAACTTGCGTCAAAATGGGTTTTGCCTGTGAGGTGTTGACGTAAACGGGCGAGAACTTGACGTGAGATGCCAACATAAATAAGTGTGCCATTGTCCATCAGTACGTAACACCCCGAGAAATCAGAGTCGATTCCGAGCGCGCGGGCTATGGATACTGGGCCTTCTCCCGCCTTGCTGAAACGAGACGCAGCATGTGGCTTTGCCAATGCTGTGCGGAGAGTGATGAGGTGCTTTGGAAGTACCGTTGTCGTGAGATCTGCGAAACTGTGTGGGCAGCCATCGATGAGCATAGAATTTATTAATTTATCTGAAAGGTAAGTCTGAATAGCTTGTGGACGCAACAAGTTATCCGTAATTAAAGACGAAAAGTCATATTTTGAGCGGAGCGCAGGCAACTAGTGAAACCCCTGCGACTCAACTTCACTTTGTCCGGTTGGAGTATTTTTCGCGATGAAATGCCAGCTGCTTGATGTCGATACGATGGCCGGGCCGGATCGAAAGAATGCCCTCAATGCCAATAAGTGAGCGGTCGTCTTCGATTGAAAAAGCGCCAAAGTCAAACATGACATGATGGTTTGGGCATAAGCAAAGAATGTTGTCCGAAGTGTCAGGCCCATTGTGCGGTGCTCCTAGCGGACGAATGTGTGCTGCTTCGGCGTAAGGTCCTGTGGCGGTCATTATTCGTGTGCCGCACACCTGACAAGCATGCCCGTAATGCATTTTTACATTTTTTGCTTGTTTGGTATCTCTCACAATACGCTGCACGGTCTGAGATTTACGAACAGGATTCGAATTCTCGCCAGTCGGCAACCCTTCGGTGCAAACACCTGAGATTTCTGACGGTACAGCTTCAGCCTGCAATTTCACTAGCCGATATCGCCAAATTTTAAATCCTGCTTTGCCGATTTCATGCCAATGACTATCGACACGAAACAACCCATCATAGCGATACCCACTGGGTGGAGAAAAAGAATTATTCTTATCTGGTCCTCGAACGACGCGTACTGGAAATCCCTCCATCTCACTGACGACGAGGGCAAGGTTCCCGACCAGCATTTCTTGATCCTTGACCTGCTTCCCATTCAGCTGCCCTCCATGGCCGGTATATACGACTTCGTCGCCGAGGTCCTGATCATCTTCATAGCCGCCGGAGATAACGATGGAGTCAGCGCCCTCCTTGGCTGCACCGGAGATCCCAGCCTGAGTCGGTCGATGCACCTTTGCGGAACTGAGTGCGATTCGACTGTCAAAGGTTGAGCCAACTGGCACCCCTGGAATCTCTCCAAAAAAACGCTCGCCAATCATATTGGATCGGGCAGGATCAACATGTACTGAGGCGCGCTTAAAATTTCCCTTCTTGTTAAAAAGAACACCGTAATCTATATCGATCGCAGCTTCAGCTTTAGAAAGTAAGTGCGAATCTAACAGGTCACCGAAAAGAACCTGCACTTGCTTGTCAGCTCCATCCTTCTGAAGGCCAAAGCGTCGAAATATATAACGAGAGAAACGGACCAGTTTGCCTTGGGGAGTGGCTACCACACAGGTATCACCCTCAACTATTTTTGTTAACGCTTTGGCTTGGTTTCCCGTGGTGTCGAGGTCATAGAATGCCTCAGCCCCGAAAAGCTCGTTATGCAGCCGGTTTTCAGAATTGTTGAAGTAGTGGGTGGTCATGCTCTTCCAATTAGTTTGAAAATTTGAAAACTATTTGATCGCACAATATCAGAAAAGTCTGGTCTTATTGTCGGAATTTTGTTCCTGGTATTGGAGGCATTAGGATAGTGAGCACAGCATGGCTTCCGTCCATCGCCTCAGTTTCATCGCATTAATCCCCCTTGGTTCAGCGTCGTTAGGGCAATGATGCCGAAAACTAGAGCAATCGACATGTTTAATCTCAGCGGCGCGAGTTTCCCTGCGAACGTTGCTGTGATCTGTCGCAGCCTAAGCGCTGAGCTACCTTTGGTCTTGCCTGATCCACGAGTACGCACTCACTAATACTGTTAATGCTTATGTGCTAACGCAAAGCCAACGGCCCTGTTGCAGATTAGGATGGGAGCGATCATGTTCTGAAAGCGAAAAATGAGACCCCTATGCTCGCTAGCGTTTGTCATCATTGGTTCAGGATGCGCGGTCAGCGAGGATCGGGTACGAGATAATTTGATTGGACAAGATAGCTTCGCCGTCGCAGCCCGCTACGGCACGCCCGGCAGCTATCGACATGAGGATGATCTTTTGCAGCTCAACTATGGAAGCGAGGCTACCGGTTGCAGGATCATGGTGTTGGTGAATCAGGCGCAGCGGGTCTTGGGTTGGGCAAGCACTGGGGCAAGGTGTCCGGAGCTATCGGGCAAACCTGCCGTTCCCTGATTTTGTTGCTCCACTACCGTTAGTGTTAATCCTTGCGCAACCTGGCGTAAGGTTACTTGCGTGGATTACTGACCACCCCAGCTTCGTCGAGGAGACTCAGAACAACCATAGGTGATGTTTCGATGAGCTGCGAGATACTCCGCGCTGCATCTTCCGGCTCGCCGTCAGCAAGATACTCGGCACGAAATCGCCGCAGAATGGATGCGAGTGCGATCGACGTCAGCCCAAAGTTACCGCGAATATTAGCCTCTTCCAGTTCCTCACGCTTGCAAAAAAAAGCTCCTGGTGCCCAAAACCAGATTCCGATAATTTCAGTTGCCGCGCCCAGCCAAGGGGCCACATCGCGCAACACTAGGAAGCGCTGACGTCCTATGTGACGAACATATCCTGAGCTCTCCAGGGATGAGAAGTACTTCCATAACGCAATATTGGCCGCATTCGGAAACTCTGGTGAGACAACATAGCGAAGTTGCATCCAGCCTAAGACGTTTTCGAGTACAATCTCGCGGTGCGCGCCTCCCAAAATACATTTCCGAAAAATATCGGATTGCCATACATCCCTGTCTACTCCAAACGACCTGTCTCCACCAACCCGTATATTCAACATTGCGGGAACGGGACCGGCAGGTAGTCTCAACTTCAAGTGCAAGAAGGCGCGCTTATTCTCCGTTGATGTGCCCTTGAAGCGATCATTGGCTCGCGCAAGCTTCTGCTCGCTTTGTTTTTTTTCTCGAGCTTGACGTGCCCGGTTTGCTTTCTCTAGTCTTTCTTCTTCATCCAATGAAGTATATACCGCTGCGGAGTGAGCATCTTGCTCCATTTTGCTCTGTACTGCATCACCCAAGAGTCGTTGCAGTTTTGTCTCAAGCACTCGACGAGCTGAGGCCATCCCGGGGTAAGAAATCCAGCGGATGCGATGCGCTGCCGCAGTTACTGCATCACGAAGCTCAGCTATCGTAGTTTGCACCGGAATATCGTTCAGCCAAATCTCGTAACATGCGCTGTCAGACGCTTCCAATTCGCTAGCTTTCAGGGGATCAACGGCATGGCTCACAAAAACCTCGATGCGGTGTTCCACACTAACACCACCACCTGAGCCCACAGCGTCGGGGCGTCGATTGTCTCTGGCCACCTCTATTTCGACCGCCTCATACTTTACGTTCACTGCACCCGCTAGAACGACCGAGACGATCTGTAGCTTGCCCAGCGCGTCGGTGGCGGAAAGGCTGATCTCGACAGCTGGCAACTGGACGCTTCGTTCATCGGCCAAAATTTGTTTTGCCATCAAGTGGAGAGCCGTCTCCGCTCCGATCGAGCAAGCAAGGCCATCATGAGAAAAATGCCAGATATTCTGCTCGCCTTTCTTTGCAATCAGCGGCGCGTTGCATCCGGGGCAGGTGCAGTTGCATGCGCGACCAGATTCAACTTCGGCAGGCGTAACCATCCGGCCACCTTTTTGCCCAAACGGTACGCGTGACATTGCTGAAATCGAGTTCAACCTTAGTCTATTTTTATTAGTCTTCCCAGCTGTCATTACCTTTACTCGCTAATCTGGATTACCAACGTGAATGGCATCGGTCAAGAAACTTGGGTACGTTATGAGTTGGCGCACTTTGCCAATCACGCGATTAACCGCGTCAACGACCTCCCCGTGGAACTGCGCTAGGTAGGTCACGTCCGCTTGAAAACCACGCCGCTTAACAACCGTGTGATCCCATAATCGTCACATGTTACAAGATGACACTGACTTCACGCTTAGTGAAGATCTCGGTGATAAACAGACGATTAACTCGTCAATCACGGCCCCAGTGCGGAACAGGGCTATGATGCGATGATGAGTTTGATCACACGAAAATAATCGACTAAAAAACTAAGGAACAATGAGGATTGGAGTATCAAACGTCTCACCTTGACTAGCAGTAAGTACTCCGGGAAAGTCTTCAGTTAAAAGTGTATCTGGATCGATCATTAAATAAAATGATTTTTCGTAATCGAGCAGCGGACGGCCCATCAGTGATCTGCCTTGACTTGCACGACTGGGCCAATACACAGCGTAAGGCATCGCATTCATATGTTTGTACACCTTGAGTATTTGGGGCGCCCCACCGATATGCGGCCTAGCAGGATCCCGACAGAAATCTCTTAAAACCTCGAAAGGTTCCATATCAAATCCTGATTCCTCAGGCCGCCCTTTTAGGCGAACTCTCCTAAGAATTTCCTTCTTAGCATCGATAACATCGTCCCCAATAATCGCTATGTGATTTTTGTGTAAAGTAGAAGTTTTTCGAAATTCAAAACGTTTCCTAGCTATATTATAGTAAAGTATCCATATCTTAAATTCAGCTTTTGCCCATGAATACCCTCCAAAAATAAAAAAAGCGTCAGGAGGATCCTTTTCTTTTTGTCCTTTGGGTAGGTCATGTATAAGTCCCTCCATACCTCGAACAACTCGTAGCATATGTCCTTTTAAATCACAAAGATCTAGAGCTCGAGAATTAGCTTTTGGATACATTGTTATTGCATTTCTTATTTGCTCCATAATTGGGTAAGCGTACATCGTATTTCCAGAAAAACAAATTGCGCAGTCTCCACGTGATAGAGGAAATATCTTTGGGAGCAGTCCCAGGCGCACCCAAATCTTAAACGACTGTCTGTCGCGATTGCCAACTCCTCAACCTTATTAACTTTTCGTATCCAAGCAAGTGATAGTGTCATCAGTTTTTCGCATCATAAAATTTACTTCAAATATCAATAACTATAGATGAAAAAATAACAAGAGTGGCTTACCCACGCAGATCAAAGAAGTATTTTACGATTTACACTATTCCGCTTTGAGTACGCCAATATCGTTCTCTTCCCTTTTATTCTTCCAAAGTTCCCAGTAAAGAATATCGTTTGAGGATGGTACGTGTGTGCATGAATCGATCTGGACAATGGATGGCAAAATAGTCGACTCGCCTACGAGGAGGGTATCCTTGGCGGAATGAGGTCAATTTATCGATCATCTCGCCAAGCGGATCCGGCAGCAACCTCTTGACATAACCTTGATCTACGGGACTCTTCAATCGCATGGTGATGAAGTGAAATTTGTGTTTTTCCCCTTACCTACTCCTATAACACAGTGAGATTTTTTCTCATCCGGTCTCCCTCGGCAGATTCTTGTACAAAACCGTTTTTTTCATACCACCTAACAAGCCACTCCTTATCGACACCTTGATCAAGAGGGTATGCATCGAGCGCGATAAAGCTAAAATTTGACGCAATAGACAATTTTTCTGAAAAATAAGTAATTCACGAGCTATACCCTGCCGTCTCGCATCCTGAAGAACGTTAATTTCCATAACAAAGCCTAATGTAGGCCAGGAATTTTTGTATTCGTCATAAATCAATAGGCCGGCTTGCTTTCCGTCGATGACAGTGACAAAGGCCCTTGAACGAGTGCCGTAAACATGGCCATATCGAGCTTGGAAATATTAATTTTTTAGCTCGTTCGCATCAAAAATCTCGACAATTTCCATTTTCACTCTCATGAATTAATGCTTCTTATTATAGAGGAATTATCTTACTTATCGATTGATTAGCCCTGTCTTCAGGCGGCAGAGCATGTCGATGTCAAAAATTTAACTGTTCGACTGCATCAATAGGTTGCTGGCTGGCATCAAATTCATAAAAATTATACGCAAACGGTAGCTTGCAATTAATGGGGGCGATGGTGTGCCATTCGACGAACAATTTTGTGCTAGCAGATTTGGCTCGTCCAGTTTGACGTACCCTGGTATTTTTCGGAGTCACGCCGTTTTGCCGCGCATTTCTTTCTTAATAAGTCAGCTCAATCGGTCCTTCAACCAAGCTGGCAAATCTGGGCCATTCGCTAATTTACCCTGTAACATTAATCTTATACGTTCGATTTTTTCCCCCTCGACAGTTCCCAACGCCCATTTTAGTAATTTTTTATCTACAGCCGAGGCAAGGGTGTCGTCATCATTTAGGTCGAAGCTTACTCCCAGATGACGCGCAACCATGTAGTGTCCGCACATGGTCAGTGCCCTCTTGAGTGTTGTTCTATCAGAGTCAGCTTGTTCCATTCTCATTGCATTGTGACGAGCTAGCGCCAATGCACTGCGCCCTGCTATTAAATACCCATTAGAGTCGCTCGGTAAACCTTCTCCAGCAAGGATGTTGGAAAAATGCTGTTTTCGTTCATTTCTCTTGAGTATAGTTGGACGACCACAATAGCGTTCCACTTCAAGCTTTTCAGTCCACTGGGAGCCATCCCAGAATGCCTTGCTGGTAGTGCCATCCAAATACTTTACTGCGTAAAATCCTTGCTCAGTTGGAGGGCGGCAAACAGAAAAACTGTGTGCATGGGTGTACGTAATTTCCATCTTGATTCCCTATTTAGGTTGCGGTTTCTTGCTGGTACTATTTTCCTGATTTTTAATTATCAAAAAATGACGTACGACGGTTTAGAAACTCCTACTGGATTCTTTCCGAAAAGCTCAGATTCTTGTCGGGCGTAACGTTGACATGGCATGTGACCAAACAATCCTCTGCCTACCCCACAGAAAGCTTTTTTACTGCGGTCACAAAATGACTGTTTGTGTGGCCTCATAAAATCTTGAGCAAACTCGCCCACAGATAAACGCCTTTCGACCTAATCGCTGAGCTTCGCATCTCACCGACTTTGACTGTGCCTTGTTGCATTGCCACGCCATCAATCTTGCTTTTACATGAATTTCCTATCAGGCAAGTCTTTATGCCCTATCGACATCTGGCTATGACGGGAGTATTTTTTCATCACAGCTAACTTTCTAACGACTATAGTCGACATCAGGTGGTATGTCCTTATCGTTACGAAACGGGACCACGCCCAACTCCGGCGTTGCGTACAAATTTCCATTTGGGCGGGTGACACCGGCAAAAGCGACACCTATTTTCTGTTCAATTTTTGCAATCCCTGCTTGGAGTTGTTCACTCATCTCTATAAGTGCTTTTTTCAAATCATCCCTGACGCCATCCCTAATTTCATCAATTTGCTCTTGAACGCTTAGAGTATGGACTTGCGAGTCTTTGTATGCTTTTTTGTGTGTTATCCATTCGTCATGGAAGCGATTACGGTGTGGGGACGGTACAAGATATATTGCTGGAGCGCTCATATCATTTTTCAGGCCTCTGAATCTGACTAGAAAGAAGTATCGAGCTCTGATCTGAGATACCTCCGCCAGTAAGTCTGACCACCCTTCTCGAGCTTCTCTGAGGGTGATGCGTAGTGGCGACACGCCAACAGGCTTCTCAAGTGTTAGTAGTGCAATAACTTTTCCATCCGAGAGAATTTCCATGGCCTCACCAGTTTGCCAAACCTCTCTTAATTTTTGCGTTAAATTTGTTCGGATTTCTGAAGATTTGACAGGGCTAGACATTGGCTTCTCCAATAATAAAATTCGATACTTAATTACATTTCGATCTGTCACGAAACATCGTAACACACTTCAATTGTTTGGGGTTCGCCGCCAGACCAGATAGCTGCGCGTAGACATAAATTAGAGCAGACACATCGAGATGTGCTCTCAACAGAGCTCCTCTCTTTCCATGGTTTTCGGACGATGAACAACCGATGGATCGTATTAGGGCCTTGAGTGTCTTGCCAGGCGCCGGGCCTGCGATCTCGTCGCTACCTGATCCAACGGCGAGATCGGGTCTGACCTGCCTATCTCCTCTGCCCTGTAGCGACTCCTGCCGCGCGCAATCAAACGAAGCTTGAGCTTCGGTCGATCACATTGACTCTTTCGTGCCATCGCATCTGTTAATTTTGACAATTCAAGAAATTCATGGACCTTGCAGTTTTTGACGTCCTCAGCATATACTGTATTTATATACAGTAGTTTTGAGAATAATCAACATCCTCTCGCCAGACTCCATGCTTTCACCTTCCCTTCAACGTAGCAGCCCTACCGCACTGGCCAATAGCGCCCTGTTACGTGACGTCTGGCGGGCGAGTGAACTGAGCCGAGGAACAACCAGTACCGTCACTACCGGTCACAGCATCTTGGATCGTGAGCTTCCGGGCAACGGTTGGCCGCAATCGACCTTCACGGAGTTGCTAGTTCAGCAAGCTGGTATCGGGGAAATGCACTTGTTGCGGCCAGTGCTGGCGCAACTGTCGCAACAACGTCGGATCGCCCTGGTGCAGCCGCCGTACCTGCCCAACTCGGCCGCCTGTAAATTCATGGATTTGAGTTGTCCGAACCTGCTTTGGATACGCGCTCCCGGCACCGCCGATGCGCTCTGGTCGACCGAGCAGATCCTGCGCAATGGCAGTTGCGGTGCGGTATTGCTGTGGCAGACGAATATCCGCGACGAAGCACTGCGGCGCCTCAATCTGGCGGCGCAGACCACCGAGACGTTCTTCTGGCTGGTCCGGCCGATGAGCGCAGCGGCAGATGCGTCACCAGCGCCGTTGCGCCTGGCATTGCGCCCTGCCGCCGGTGGCATTTCCACTCACATTGTTAAACGGCGTGGCCCACATCATGAGGCGCCACTCTTTATCCCGCTGGCTGACATGCCGGCCCGTCAACGATTTTTGGACGATCAAAATGCGGTTCTGGTTCAGCGTACACCTCCCACTGTTGCCTCTCGAATGCCTCAGGCCGCGCTGGTGTGAGCCAGGGCCGTACGCGGTGGTCGAGAATGGCCGCATCATCACAGTCTCGCAGCAAGCCTTTGCCGAAGGCGTGCGCGTCGGCATGCGCCCCGGCGGCGTGGCGGCCGTGTCGCCGGATACCGTCATCTTGGAGCGCAGTCTTGAGCGCGAACAGATTGCCAGCAATGCCATCGCGCTCGCCCTCCTCCAGTTCACCCCGGAAGTGGCGCATGCCGGCGACTTCAGCCTGCTGCTGGACGTGACCGCCAGCCTTCGACTGTTTAACGGGCGAGCCGCCATCAGCCGGCGCATTCGCGCTGCCCTGCAAGCACTGGGCGTGACCGCGCAGCTCGGCACGGCGCCGACGGCCATGGGGGCATGGCTGCTGTCGCGCTGGCAGCTAGCCAAACGCCAGGTCATTTTGCGGCGCACGGTGCACATGCGCTCACTGGAGCGCCAGCTCGACCGCATGCCCTGCGCCTATCTGCCCAGTACGGTGAACCACCTGGAGTGGCTAACCGACATTGGTGCAGATCATCTGGCGGCGCTACGGCGCCTGCCCCGCCCTGGCATTCAACGCAGGATGAACAAGCAAGTGCTCGATGAGCTCGACCGTGCCTATGGGCTCGCTCCTGAACTGTTTGAATGGATCGCCATCCCCGAGACCTTCTCTGCGCGCATCGAAACCTTTGACCGGATCGAGCACGCCGATGCCCTGCTGGACGGCGCCACCGGCCTGCTGCAGCAATTCGTTGGATGGCTGGTCGCGCGCCAGCAGGCGGTGAGCGTTTTTGTTCTGCTGCTGGAGCACGAACGCGGGAAAACTGCGATCCCACCTACGCCGATCGAGATCGGATTGGCGGAGCCGACCTGGCGCGATGAACACCTGATACGGCTGCTGAAAGAGCGCCTGGCGCGCACGGAACTGGTAGCCCCGGTCATCGCCCTGCGCCTGGAGGCGCGCCTGCTCACCGCAATGGCACCGCCGACACAAGCCCTGTTTCCCGAGCCGGGCGGCAGTCCCGCCGATTATAAACGTCTGCTGGAATTACTCAGTGCCCGTCTTGGCAGCGACAACGTCCTCTCGCCTGTCGAGCATCACGACCATCGGCCGGAGGAAAGCAATGCCTGGGCTGCCGCCACCGAAAAGCGCAAGGCGGTCAACGCCGAAGATGAGGCGTTTGAGCGCCCGTTCTGGCTGCTACCTAAACCTATCCCGCTGCTGCTGCTCGGCGAACGTCCCTTCTATGGTTCCCCACTAAAAATGCTCAAGGGGCCGGAACGCATTGAGGCCGGCTGGTGGAACGATCAAATCGCCGCCCGCGACTATTACATCGCGCAAGGAAGCGATGCCACCTGCTACTGGATCTACCTCGAGCGTGTCGTTGACGGCCGCTGGTACCTGCACGGCATGTTCGGCTGATCATGGACAAGCCCCCAGTTCCCACGCTGCCCGACTATGCTGAGCTGCAATGTATGAGCCATTACTCCTTCCTGCACGGCGCCTCTCCGCCCGATCAATTGGTGGCGCGCGCGGCCCAGCTGGGCTACCAGGCCATCGCCGTGGCCGACGAGTGCTCCCTGGCAGGCGTGGTCAAGGCGCATGTGGCCGCGCGGGAGTGGAACATCCACCTGATCATTGGCAGCCAGATGAGAGTGACCCCGGAAGACGGCACGCCAGCTTTTATCGTACTGATCCTGGCCATGGACCGCGACGGCTACGGCAACCTGAGCGAACTCATTACCGCTGCGCGCACGCGCGCCGACAAAGGGAGTTACCTGGTGTGGCCACGCGACATCGCCAACCCCAACGGGCCTCTCGCTCACTTAAAAGGGCTGCCTGGCTGCCAGCTTATTCTGTGCCCCAAATATAACGCCCCCTATGAAGAGATCGAGCGGCAAGCCGAGTGGCTGGTGCGCAGCGCACCGGGCCGCGCGCGCGTCGCTTTGACGTTGCACCACCGCGCACAGGATGACCGGCACCGCGCCATGGTCGAAGCCATCGGCGCCGAGTTCAGCCTGCCGGTGGTGGCCACGGGCGATGTTGTCATGCACCTGCGCTCGATGAAAATCATCCAGGACACCATGACCGCGATTCGACTGAATACGCCGGTTGCGCAATGCGGCTATCAGCTGGCCTCGAATGCCGAAGCGCATCTACGCTCGCGCCTACGGCTAGGCAACCTGTATCCGCGCGACGCCCTCGATGAAACCCTGCGCGTGGCCCAGCGCTGCACCTTCTCGCTTGATGAACTGCGCTATGAATATCCAGGCGAGATCGTGCCCGAGGGACAGACCCCGGCCAGCTACCTGCGCGAGCAAGCCTATATTGGGGCGCACTGGCGCTACCCACACGCCATTCCAGACAACGTGCAGGCACAGCTCGAGTATGAGTTGGAATTGATCGGCGACATGCAGTACGAGCCCTATTTTTTGACGGTATTTGACATCGTGCGCTTTGCCCGCTCGCAAAAAATCCTCTGCCAGGGGCGCGGATCGGCGGCGAATTCGGCCGTGTGCTACTGCCTCGGCATCACCGAAGTCGATCCCTCGCGTGGCACCCTGCTCTTCGAGCGCTTTATCTCACGCGAACGCGATGAGCCGCCCGACATCGACGTGGATTTCGAACACCAGCGGCGCGAGGAGGTGATTCAATACATCTATCGCAAGTACGGCCGCATGCGGGCCGCCCTGACCGCCGTCGTGATTTCCTACCGCCCGCGCAGTGTCCTGCGCGATGTGGGGCGCGCGCTGGGCGTGGATCTATCGGTGGTCGACAAGGTGGCCAAAGCCTCGCATAGCTGGGGCGGACGGGCCGACCTGCAGCAGCGTCTTACCACCTGCGGGCTCGATCCGCACTCCCCGATCGCCGAAAAATGGGCAGCAATTGCCGAGCGCCTGATGCGTTTTCCGCGGCATCTTTCCCAGCACCCGGGCGGTTTCGTCATTTCGCGCGGTCCGCTCTCCCGCCTGGTGCCGATTGAAAACGCCGCCATGCCGGAGCGCACCGTGATTCAATGGGACAAAGATGACATCGATGAACTGGGCCTTTTAAAAATCGACGTTCTGGCGCTGGGCATGCTGTCGTGTATTGCCCGCGCCCTGGCCTTGATCTCGGAGCAGTGTGGCGAGCGTTTTGAACTGGGCGATATTCCCCATGAGGATGCTGCCACGTACCAGATGATCTCTCAAGCGGACACCGTCGGCGTGTTTCAGATCGAATCGCGGGCGCAGATGTCGATGCTGCCGCGCATGCAGCCGCGCGAGTTCTATGACCTCGTCATTGAGGTGGCCATCATCCGGCCAGGGCCCATCCAGGGCGGCATGATCAATCCGTATTTGCGCCGGCGCCAAGGTCAGGAAGCAGTGACGTATCCCAGCCCCGAGATCGAGGCCGTACTTCGGCGCACGTTGGGCGTACCGATCTTCCAGGAACAAGTCATGTCGATCGCCATGACGGCGGCCGGTTTTACGGCCGGTGAAGCCGACCGCCTGCGCCGCGCCATGGCCGCCTGGAAAAGAAAGGGTGGCCTGGAACAGTTCGAAGATCAGCTCATGAGCGGCATGGCCGAGCGTGGTTACAGCATCGACTTTGCCACCTCCATTGTTGGCCAAATACGCGGCTTTGCCGAATATGGTTTTCCGGAATCCCATGCACACAGCTTTGCTTTGCTGGCCTACGCCAGCAGCTGGCTCAAGTGCCATCATCCCGCCGAGTTCCTGGCCGCCCTGCTCAACAGCCAGCCCATGGGTTTTTATAGCCGCTCCTCTCTGGTGCAGGACGCGCGCCGGCATAACGTCGAGGTAAGACCCGTCGATGTCTGCGCGAGCGGGTGGGAAGCATCCTTGGAACCGATGGCGGACGGCAGACTGGCAGTACGCCTTGGTTTAAATAATATCAATGGCATGATGAGAGAGGCCGCTTGGCGCATTGAGGAAGCCCGCGCTGCAGCCCCCTTCAAAAACACACGCGATGTTGCCATGCGCGCGCAACTCGATGCGGGGGATATGAAGGCGCTGGCGTCGGCCAATGCCCTGGTAACGCTGACGGGCAACCGGCGCATGGCCATGTGGGATGCCGCGGCAAGCGTGCCGGAGCGGGATTTGATGCGTGCGACGACCATCGCCGAACCCGTGCTGGAGCTGGCGCCGCCCACGGAAGCCGATGACATCGTGGCGGACTACAGACATATCGGTCTGACACTGGGCCGTCATCCACTCGCTCTCCTGCGCGAGCGCCTCAATAAAATGCGCTTTGTGCCGTCGGATATCCTGAACACTTTCAGCGATGGCCAGCTGGCAAGGGGGTGTGGCATTGTTACGGTGCGGCAGCGGCCGGAAACGGCCAAGGGGGTGATCTTCCTCACCCTGGAAGATGAATGTGGCACCATCAACATCATCGTCTGGCCGACATTGGTGGAAAAGCAGCGCGCCGAACTGATGAATGCCTCACTCTTGGGGGTGTACGGCATCTGGCAATCGAAGAGTGGCGTGCGCAACCTGATCGCAAAGCGACTGGTGGATTGCTCTCATCTGCTCGGTCAGCTTGACACGAAGAGCCGGAATTTTCATTAGAGAAGCATCCGGCCCACTTCCAACATTAACTTGATACGATCAGGCTTCGTCAACTATTTTAGATGTGGGGCCATTGGTTTTGCAGGAGGCAATGCCATTGTCTCGACCCGCAGACGATGCATACATTTGGCTGTTGCCAATGATCTCGCCGTTGCCAGCTTTAAGAACGAAGTATGGTTGATCCGCTTTCGACGTCAGACGAACATACCGGTCATCGCTAGGGCTGTTGTGTTGGCAGGACGCTATGCCATTCTGCGCCGCTTGCTTGGTGGTATAGGACTCGCTAGTGAGTATTATCTCGTGATTGTCCGCTTTCAGATTGAAGTGATAGTTCCCTGCGTTCTTCTTCAAATGATAATAACCTGGCATGCGATACTCCTTTGAATTGGCTGGAGATTTCAATTTATCGTATAAAACTCGGATATTTTCTGACGATTCTAAATTTCAATAGCAGAATCGGATTGTTAGCGAGAACGGTGCAGTATTACTCATTTGAAGCATCGCACCCGATTCACTTTCGATTGACGTTATCCTTGACCGAACTATCCGGATTGTCCCTGACGTATTCCTGGCCGTTCACCTTTACGACATGCGCATCGGGATGCTTGCCGGCCTTGACTTCATTGACGGCGACAGGACGTGGTACTTCTTTCCGGGAACCAATCTGATAGGACTCATTGCGCCCGCCAGGTCCATCGCTGTTCCCTTTTATTTTCGTCATTCTGCTTCCTTCCAAAAGTTGGAAAAATCCGCTCTCTTTGTTCTGTCTTTTTGAGAAAAATAGTTGAGCGGCGGGATAAGGATACACCCAATTTTCAAAAAATAAATCGACTATGAGGTATTTTCCTAGATGTTTCCGGCTCTACGAGCATTTGAGAGTGAATCGCCACCAGTAGCTTAGCCTCTCCTGATCCATGGTTCTTGAAAGATGAAAATCCAATGGATCGTGGTAGGGGCCTGGGCGCCCTGCCAGGCGCCTGGAGTGAGATCTCGCGGCTGCCTGATCCACCGGCGAGGTCGGGTCTGGCCAGTCTATCTCCCCTGCAGAGACTCCTACCGCGCAGTAGCAAAAGCTGCTTGAGCTTCGGTGGGCTCATGCATTAACGTTCCTATGGCAAAATGCCTTGCAACGTTAATCCCGGGTTCCGCGAGTCGCGGCGCTATCGATTCGAGTTCTCTTTCGCATCATTTTTGTTCTGCAACGATGCATTTAAGTTAAAGTGTTGCGTTGATCGATTGCGTCGGCAGCCAGCAGCAGACGTGCAGTTCTTAGCCTCGGAGACCGAAACCTTGCAAGGAGCGTAAGTGGATTTCACGGAATTAGCTTTTAGGAGAGTTGATGATCGTTGGATAAAAGCCGATGACTATGTGGATTGGGAAAATGAATTACTCGAATGTGGTTGTGACGCCCCGAGCATTTGGGAGCTTGCGGCTTGCCGTTGGGATGCCTATGTCGACCCGGATCAAGTTGAACGGTTATTTCTTTCTTCCGTAGTAGAGTTAGGTTTCGAATTGCCGAACGACTGGTACGCTGCTCTATGCGCATATTCCAGTAGCTTATGTGAAAAAATGTTAAGTGGAGTTACTCAACCATGGGACTGCTTGAGCGAAATGCTGGCTCTTGCGGAGGATCATAACGAACCATATATGCATTGGATATGGATAGACCTATCAAGCGACCTTGAGCCGATCGAAAGGAGAGGACAGGGGTACGTTCGATTCAATGACGCATTGGACCTTAAGAACCCCGATGGCTGCATTCGCAAAGTTGCGCAACAGTTCATTGCCCTTTGTGCGATGCCTCATCCCGATAAATTCCCATGGGTCTGGATTTGCCAAGAATGCGACGCAATTAGCGATAAAAGCACATTTACTGAAATAAGCGCCTGTACATGCCAAGTGTGTGGCGCTATTTCTGGAATGAGAAATTTGCGCTACTTCGAGCACCGAGAGGAATTTGTTAAGCGCTGCGCAATGCAGTGAGCAGGAAGAGCGACTGGGTTAATTTGTAGATTTCAATCACTGCGCCAATGTCTGCAATGGTGCGGAACCTCGCAACGACGGCAACCGGCCGGCAAGCAGCGGACGCCCAACTAGCAACTTAAAGGAACTAAGTGGCCTATCATCTGATGATATTTAAACAGTCTACAGCGATTGAGCCAACCATCGATCTGTACTTAGGTTCCGCTCGCACCGTGAATCTCTATTGGGAAGCCGCCGGCATCGATATCGGACTGCCAACGATTAGTGCAATTACGGAACGAGCTGATTCCGAGGCGGGATTCTGCCTTTCGGGTACCACGCTTACTGCTTTTAAGGTGGAGTTGGAGCTGCTTTACAAACACTGGAATACATTACACAAAGGCCACGAATTGCCGCCTACGCATTGTGAACTGATGCGCGCAGTGATTTTAGCATTGGACGATGAGTCGTTTGACAACGCAACGCTGATGATTGCATAGCTCGCTGGTAGGATTTGAGAGTCCACTTTGGGGCGTAACCTGCCAACGACGGCAACCGGCCAGAAGCGGACGTTGATGGTTGTCTGGGCAATTCATAATTTTCCAGTTACTTTACCGAGAATAACGATGAGTAAGCCGATTATTACAATCGATGGAGCGTGCTTCTCCTCGCTTGACGAGTTCTTTATGCACTTCCAAGTTTGTGCGCTTAACGGTGCGAGATGGGGCACTAACCTCGATGCGTTCAATGACGTCCTAAGAGGAGGTTTTGGCACGCCCGAAGATGGCTTCACGCTGGTCTGGAAACATCACAACTTGTCGAAGGACCGGCTCGGTTACAGCGAGACGCAGCGCGTATTGCGAAAGCGCGTGACAACATGTCATTTCGAAAATGTCACCTTTGTCACTAGTGAACTGAAAAAGGCAGAAGCCTGTGAGGGTGCCACTGTGTTTGATTGGCTTGTTGATATCATCAAAGACCACGGACCCGGCGGTTCGGAGCATGAGGATGGTGTCGAGCTAGTCTTGGATTGAGACAACTGCAATTGCGCCCGTTATGAACGTCCGCAATGGGGCTATTGTGTTGAAAAATTCGAACGGCAACCATTTCAGGATGTCTCAGACCTCCAAGCAGTCGGTGATCGGTTAATAGCGGCAGTTCTGGCCAGTCTAGGCTGGTAAATCTTCTATCTAAATTGCAACGGACCCGCGTTTTTCAACACAATAGGGCGCAACCTGCCAACGACGGCAGCCGGCCAAAAGCAGACGTATCAATGTCAACAATCTAAAACCTAATCGCCACACGTATGAGTTATTCGATTCAAGCCATCCTTGCTGCACAAGGGACTTTTGCCGCGGAGCTTGCCAATGGAATGGAAGTGCTCCAGCTCGATGGGGGCATAGAAATGATTGCCCTTGGGAGTACGGCAAGAAAGCTCCTGGGTCTCCCTTTTTTACCGCTGACAGATGAAGGCGTCGAGGAGCTACCGCCAGCCCTACGTGGCCTATGTTCAGCGCTTAGTGTTCACGGACCAGTTGCTTATGTGGAGGCAGAGATTTTCGGCGGGAGTGGCACGCAAGCACACACATTGATTCCAGCGGGGGGGGGGGGGACAGATGCGCTCGTATCTTTTTCTAACGACCCCATCATTTCGGCCTTTGAATGGTTTGGTGTTTGGCCTCTCGCGGGCAAAGCCGGGTTTGATAAGGTGGGGCTT
>Ga0182008_10000034_pt1 | contig 138235 bp, 133 predicted proteins | sample Sormic07211129_1_FD_120482 | JGI IMG/M metagenome (GOLD analysis project Ga0182008, IMG submission 120482) | Rhizosphere microbial communities from Sorghum bicolor, Mead, Nebraska, USA - 072115-129_1 metaG | ecosystem: Host-associated > Plants > Roots > Rhizosphere | place: USA: Nebraska... | reverse complement strand
TGTAAAGTGATAACAGAATTAACACAGATGCGGTGTAAACTATTATCAGTATTACCACTTATAGGATGTAAACTAATTCTAGTATTATAACTCAAAAACGACAAGTAATTTCAGGACGGGACATTCTATGTGGGGATTATTCCATATGTGGCCACCTCTTTCGCGGAACGTGGCCTCATATTACGGCCCAAAATGATCAGTCGATTTCGCTGAAAAGTGGTCACTCGGCTCATTTTAAGCGGTTTTCAGACTCAGGAAAAGCACTATGGCCAAATACCTATTTTGATCATCAAAATTAATCAGCGCGCTTCTAATTACGTTTCATTGCAAAATTCTGAAGCACATCCATGAAGACTTCTTCAGACAAGCAGATTTAACAAAAATTGATGCTACAATCTCTTTTCAGATCACAAAAACAGCCTTAGGGGCTATCCGCTCTGAGTCAAAATGCTAAAAACAAAAAAGCTTGCCCAAGAAATGGGTAAGGTGAATTTTCGGGATTTGAATATATTTGGCCTAAAGGCTAAGGTACCTCCCGAAATTAAAGGCAGAAGTTCGGGTGCACAGTTTGGCACGGAATCGAGTGTCTACTATCTGCGAAATATACATAATTTGCTAGGAGGATATTGAGTGTCCATTTTTTGACAATTTCAATTCCGTTCGTTATATTTGAATGTTCGCGTTTCGCAAACAAATAAAATTAACGAACATGGATGCTCAAAAAATACGTAACATTTTAGATCAGCTAACGGGGAACTTACCCGTAAACGTTGAATTCAAGGTATTGCCAGCTCCCAATCAATTTATGTTTGATGCTGTCAGTGTGAACATCCCTAAAACGGAAAAAAAATTTATTGCTGAATATAAAGCAGAACCGAGACTAATGCATTTGCCATATTTCAATGCCAGAAATTACGACTCCGGCCCAATACTTGTGATAGCAAATCACATTAGCGGTCCTGTAAAAGAAGAACTCCGAAAGGCAAAAATCAACTATGTTGACGTGGCGGGGAATATCTATATTGATGATGCTCCCATTCTAATCTATATTGACGGATTGAAAAGAAAGCAATTGAAAGAAACAAATAAAAATCGTGCTTTCACCAAAACCGGATTAAAGATTGTGTTTGCATTCTTAGAAGACCCACAACTAATCAACTTACCTTACAGAGTTATTGCGGATGAGCTTAATGTAGCTTTAGATACCGTCCATAACGTGATAAACGGGCTTAAAGAAATGGGGTTCATCATTAGTCTAAACGAGAAAAAGAATAAACTGATCAATCTAAAACAATTGTTGGACCGCTGGATTCAGGAATATGATGTCAGACTCAAACCAGACCTGTTTATAGGAAATTTTCGTTTTGCAAGCAAAGTAGCCGTAGATAGTTGGAAGGAATTGAAACTTAATCCTCCAGCTTTACAATGGGGCGGCGAACCGGCGGGCGCTTTAATTACCAATTACCTGCGACCGGTGGAGCTGACGCTATATACCAACCAAACAAAGCTGGAGGTGATGAAAGAGTTAAGGCTCCTTCCTGATCCAAAAGGAAATATTAAATTATACAAGAAGTTCTGGCGTGATAGCCGGCCGGAGAAACAATATGTATCTGAAATATTGGCTTACGCCGACCTGATTAATCACGGTGATTCAAGAAACGCAGAAACTGCACAAAGAATATATGAGCAACATTTACAAGATAGATTTGATTAAAATCAAACAGGAGAACTTGCAAGAGGTTTTTATTTTCCTGGAAGAACAATTATCCCAGCTAGAAATCGATTTTTATTTAATCGGAGCCATTGCCAAAGACATGTGGATGTCCGGTGTGCATGAAGTATCACTCGGCCGTATAACAACGGATCTGGACATAGCTGTGTTAATTGACAGTGAGGAAAAATTCAGTCTATTGAAAAACAAGCTAGTTAATACTGGAAGATTCACATCATTAAAAAACAGTCCCTATACACTACTGTTTGACGGCAGGATTCAACTTGATATGCTACCATTTGGCGGAGTCAATATAGAAGATATAAATTTCAGCAAGACTATAGCCTTAACTGCATCTACAAATGGTTTTGCTGAAGTATACAAAAATGCATTGGCTCAATTTGAAATTCAAGGAGGCCATTTTGCAGTATGCACGTTACCTGGAATTGTGTTGCTAAAACTAATAGCCTATGATGATCGGCCTGAGCACAGGCAAAAGGACTTACAAGATATTGGCAATATAGTCAGGGCATATCATAGAATTGCTGACGACTTATTGTTCGAAGAAGAATATATTGATCTTTTAGAACTTGAGAGTCCCATAAAAGTAGCTGCACAATTATTGGGCAGACAATTGGCTCCGATTATAAAGTCATCCGAGCCATTAACACATCGGGTTGCTGGTATATTAGCTAAATATCCGTTTAACATCGAAGAAGAATTAAACAGCCGAGCTTCTTTATCAATCAATATTATAAAAGAACTGGAGAAAGGACTTCTTCACGGTCTTAAATAGTGAGAATTTATTTTGTTACTTATTATCAAAGAAAAGGTAACAAAAAATAGTGTCTTAACCTGCACGGTTGTCGTGCTAAAAGTAGTAAACACTGTTGTACTCAAATTAGTAAATCCTGCGTTACCCAAAACATAGCCCGTTCATATATCTTATTTCTTAGCCTTGATTCCCGCTTTTTTTAAGGATTGTCCAAGATCGTGAAACGCAGCCCGGATGTTATCTTTTGGAAATGGGATATGCTGAAGGCCTGCATTATTACTGAATTCCTCAGCCTCATTCTGTTTCAGAATTGCAACTTTTTCAAAGCCAAGTCTTCCCTGAAACAGTCCGATTTCATGGATCACATTTTGCCTGGCGCGAATGGTACCACCTGCTGTTTCGTCGTCAGCGGTAACGACAATTATCGCAAATACTGAGCTATCCAGAAATCCTTTAAGGATGTCAATAATATGCTCCCCAGTTCTGTTGTTTGACTCAAAACTTTCAAACGGTAATCCTTCATCGCGTAAATAGGCTTCCACCTCACGCCAAAGCGATCCTTTGCCATGTCCCACAAAGATCTTTTTATTTTCTGAAGTCACTTTGGCTTGTTTGACTGTGGCTTCCGGTTTTGACTTACTTACAGCTGAATTAATTACTTGTAACTGCTCTTTGCTGAAATCCAATTTAGATATTGCTTCTGTTATTTCTGAAAAATCTTTATCCGCTTTAACCCAAGTTTTCAAGCCCGCAATTACAATTGAGGTAAAGCGGTAAAACTTCGGCCTGTTGTTTATCCATAGTTGTTCTGTTGCAAAAAAGAATGCTTCCTGATGAACCCTGGTATTGCCAACATAAATGGTATCACCCGGGTTAACTTGTTTGATTACTGCTGACCAAAGTTCGTCAAGGTCATTTTTAAGCATTAGGTTTTCAAAAGAATCGGATTGTAGAAAACGTCCAAAATCAAGGTTTTTTAACGCAGCGGCCAGCGCTTTCAGTTCAGTGGGAATTTTTATTATCATGTCCATAGATGTTTTAGATATTTCAGACTGTGATATTTGTTTAAGTATTGGATTAATCTCGGCGAAAAATACTTTTTCGTTTTTTAACCAGGATTTTAAAACGGTAATATATTTCAATTCACTTTTTGAATAGTCCACCAGTAGTGCAGACTGCTTAATCCTGTGACGTTCCGCGATAATGTTCATGGAATGTCTTTCTGTATCAGCAATTTCACCTTTTTTAACCAAGTCAGAGGAATTGATCTTTTCAAGAATTTGTTTAGTCAAACCGCATAAGAACTCAATTAAGGAAGACGGCGTATGCGGCTTTCCTTTCGCCATTTTCAAATATGGGTTGTATTCAATTGTACCTTGTATAATTGGTAATTGGTTTTCAAAGTGATCTTTAATCCGGTTAAATGGGAAAAGATCAAAAGGAAAGAGCTTTAACCATTTTTGATAAGTCGTGATTACAGCATTTAAATCGGTTCGGCTGCCCTTTGACGGTCCAGACTGCATATTTAAATACTCCAGTATAGGTTTCTTTTTGAGTATTGTTAAAGGCTTATCCTCGACGCGTATTGAATTGAGACTCTCTTTAAGTAAATTTAGGTATCTGTCAGATCCTATTCCAGGAGTACCAAAAGAATGCAGGATATATTCAATGTAATCGGTTATGTCTTTATACCAATCCCGGTTGTTAACATGAACTGCGATATGATGCTGCGTATAGGCGACGCAATTCAAGATCTTTAAACTCACACCCTCATAGGTTGCTTTTTTGTACCACCACTCCTTTGACATTTTTTTATGAGGTTCGCAGCAATTGGGAAACCTTTCAAACCAACCTTCAATGTTTCTGAAGGTTGTGGAATGGTAATTGCAGCAAAAAGGAAAATTATCCTTTGGGACATAGTCTTCCGGCGCATCCACTGGGAAGGGCGGGATCATAAAACTTCCACTGGGGATTTCTATAATTGGTGAATTCATAAAGTGTAACTACCCCCTTCCCGAAACGTAAAGCTTTTGTTTATCTAAAATAGTTTCCGCAGAAGGATTGTAATCAAATGACGCCAATATCTTCATTATAAACTGGTTTGATAGTGCAAGATTATCTGCAATAACCTGGTCAATAGAAAAGTCTTTATCTAATGTTAGTTTAGCTGCTGCGGTAATTTTCCGCATATACGGCATGCCTCTGCTCTCACCGAGGTCTAACTTACGACCTTTAGTGCCATGAAGTGTCAAAGAAATTTGAATGCCATTTTTATACAATCCTTTCTCTCCGAGTCTCCCAGCGAAAGCGAAGGCATCGGTAATAGGATGAATTAAAGAGGTGTATAAGGTTAGCACTTCTCCCGCCGGAAAAATCTCAGCCAGACTTGCATAATGTTTATCGTCTGCATACCAATCTTCAGGAAGGGCTTTGAATACTATAAACTGACCTGACTGGTACATTCTCCAGTACTCCTTACGGGAACCATAATCGGAGTAGACTTCATAATGATCAGCCGCTGGTAGGATACTCTCCTCATCATTTCCATATCGTGGTATAAATGGAAAATACCAGTTCAATCTAATCTGGGCGCCTTCTACAAGGGAAAGGCATTGTTTCAATGGCTCTATCTCTTCGTTTTCTACAGGCTGAAATCTGATCTCCCAGTACCCTTTTGATTTTATCTTTTTTATAACCCCTTCGTCTGGGAGGTCTGCTAACTCTTTGTCAAGGATAGCGGTTATGCCTGGCTCAATATGAAAACCAAATTCCTTTCTGCGCTGCATCATCCTCACCGCAGCAGTTTCAATGATATCTCTTAGATCGCTAGAATTTGAAACCGGTGCACTTTCTACCCTCTTATCGGTATTCCGGTAATATATCAGGTGCCTTTTTAGTTCGCCGGGGATCTCTCTTTGTGAAATAATGGGTGTTTCTTTGAAAGGGAAAACCTTGATAACAACATATTCACGACTTTTCGAATCAACTGGAAATGAAACCTGGAATTCAACAGCGGGATCTGTAAATTTTAGAACCTGATCCCTCATGATATCAATGTCATATGTGGCAAAGTTTGTTTTAGATACACCCTCAGCAATATAACCGGGTTTACCCTCTTTCACGCCAATAATAATGACACCGCCGTCACGTACATTTGCCATAGCAATGATATCCTTTACCAGTTTATTTGAATCCCAAGGACTATCCCCTTTGAATTCCAAGCTTGGGGTCTCTGCCTGACCGTCGATTTTTTGTTCCAGTTCTTCTGTTGTCATGATCGCATTAATTTATTACTGCAAGATACGAATGAATTTGCATGTTATATTGACCCTAATTCGAAGCAGGCCTCAGAATTGATAACGGATACATTAAATACATTGCCAATGTAGGATAAATCGCAGTTTTCGAATCTGTGGAACCGAAATCCTACCATTGCACGAAGGCAATTTTGCAAGTTACAGGGTTAGTCCGAATGGATTAAAAGTATGGAATACTGCATGGCAAAGCTTGTTCCTATTCTCTAGATTAAAAGCGGGATAAGTACCTAATAATTCATGTAGAACTAGAGAAGATTTCCGTAACTTTATAGTATCTGATCAGGACAATCAGGGTCTTTTATTTCTTGCTGTTCCGCAGAACCATTTGTTCCGCAAATGTTCCGCAAGAAATTTAAGATGACTCGTAAACACTTGAAAAACTGACACTTAAGATATTGAGCAAATGGACTGAAAATCCATGTGTCGCCGGTTCGATCCCGGCCCATACCACTTAAAAAGCTTCAGAGAAATCTGGAGCTTTTCTGCTTTTAAAGCGGTTTTTGAGCCATTTAAAGCGGATCAAGGATCAATAGATCAATCCCAAAACTTGTGGAGCAGGGGTTAAAAATATAGCTTTGTATTTTTATACCGTTTTATATTTATGCCATCAGCTGCTGCATCATTACTCAGATTATTTCTGCCAGATTTTATACTAGAGAATCTTGAATTCAAAGGGGTTATTGAGGATAGTGAAACCTTCCATATCGAACTGGATCAATCCCAAAACTCAGTCTATTCAGACTTAGTTTACGATTTAAGCAGTTTGTTTGTTTAATTTACCGATATCTGTTCCACAAATGTTCCACAAAAAAAATGGGCCGAAAATATCGGACTAATACCCTACTCGAATGGCAAATATTCGACTAGTGGTGCTCCCACATCAAAAAAAAAACGATGGGACTTGGAATGTTAAACTCATTCTTACACACAACCGAAACAAAGCGTACATCGAAACGCATTGCTTTGTAACCGAGAAGCAGCTGAGAAAAGACTTTGAGATTAAAGATCGTTTTATCCTTAACGCACTCAGTCGCCAGCTTTATGATTACAGAAAGAAAATCGGTGATCTCGGTGAAAAATTGAGTTTTCCTATGGTTCAATCATTGCGAGATTTTTTGCATAGCGGTCAACTCCGTGCTGAGACCATCAATTTTATTACATTTGGCTGAAATGTCATTTCTTTAATTGAGCAAAAAATCGGAAAGGCTGTCTCGGAAATTTCAAAGCGGTGATGTATGGTATGCAAGACTATCTTATGAATGATTCAGTTCCGATTACAGAAATCACCTCAAAGATGCTTACCAAGTATGAAGGTCACCTAAGTGTCCCGTCCTGAATTTACTTATCGATGAAAATACCGGAAATATTAATTTCGAATCAGTTTGTGATATCCCAGGGTTAGAATTTATATAGTGTGAGAGAAATTCTTTGGAAGCTTAAAAATGACAATCCATAGGTGCTAATTTTAAAAAGATAATTAGAGTATTCGCTTGACGCAAATTGTTATGTTGAAAAAGAATGGTCTTATAGTAGCAAGCTATAAGACCATTGATCAATCTATACTATTTCTACACGCCGTTCAAATCGCCTGCCATTCAACTCAAACACATACCTGACATAGGGACGGTAGATGTCTTTTATCGTGCAGGTGTGTCTATATTCCATACTCGGAGACACTATGGGGGCCTGATAGTTACCAAGGATCACTTCTCCTGTAGGGGATAACACCTCAAAAGAGATCAGTTTCACCGGACTGGAATATCCATTCACGAACAAGCCCGACAAGTTAGCCGATACATACCCATTAACCGACACCTTAGCGCTGGCAGTCACCAACGTAAAAATTCTGTCCTCCACATCATCTACAACCACCTGAAAAGCTGACTGTATTCTGGGGTTACTGACCGAAATCGCCCAGACGACGGTCGTTCCTTTCCCCTTAGCCACAACCTGCCCTTGTTGATTCACAGTCGCAACGCTCACATTGGAAGAATTCCATTTCAATGATTTATCCTTTGCCTGCTCTGGCAATACAATTGCCTCTACCTTGTATTCCTGCCCAACAACAAGCGGCAAGTCTTTCACCGATATAACAATTCTCTCTACCTGAACAGGCTTCACGGTAACCTGGCATGAAGCACTCTTTCTACCATCTACGGTCCTCAGCCGTATGGTAGTAGTTCCTTCGGTTACTCCGAATAGGACCCCCTGATCAACGCTGGCAACCTGAGGATCATCTGAAGACCAACTTAACCGCTGGTCAGTCGCATTCGCTGGTAATATCTGGGGAACCAAACGCATCCCTTTTCCAACGGTGACTATCGTTTGCTGAGGCGTCAAAGAAACCGACTCCACCAGAACCGGAGCCACCAGAATTCGAAGTGTCCCTGTAATAGCGGTTCCTTTGATCTGCGCAACGACATCCGCTACTCCCGTACCCACGGCCAGAACCTTACCTTCCGTAACCTTGCAAACCGCCTCATCCGAACTCGACCATTCAATTTCCAGCTGATCCCCATTAGTGGAATCCTGGGGATCTATCGTGTAAGTAATTTGGGTTTCCTCCCCGGGCGTCAAAGAAATTTTCTCAGCAAACAGCAATAGCGCATTTGGCGGTACAGGTAACACACTAATCCGAATCCTGGCAGTTAGATTCAATCCTTTTGCAGTCACCGCCAATACCGTTTCTCCCACACTTAATCCATGCAACATACCATTTTCTACTTTTGCCACATCAGGATTCAGAACAAACCACTCATACATTGGCGCATTCAATTCAGCTGGAGTATGTAATACTTGTAGCGCCGTCGATTTTCCGACACCTACCTTGATTGTATTTTCCTTAAACTGGATTTGTGTTACTTTGGTAGGCTTAGGGAGATCCTTATTTCGGCTACAGGCCGACACGATGAGCAATAAAGGCAGTACCCATCCAAATACCAATAGCTGCCTGATCTTTACAATACTGTACATATCCTTGAAAATTTATTTCTGTGGTTCAGTTGATTTTTCATAGCGCTGTACCTCTCCATCTCCAATCGGCACCACCAATACTTGCTTGCCATTGATCTGTTGAACACTCCAATTGTTCATCACATTTTTCTTGGCTGGGTACAACTCCGCACTGGTATATTTTTTACTTTCCCCAAATCCAGGAGGGTTAGCAGATCCGCAGGTGTTAAAAGACCGGTAATTCCCGCTGGCATAGAACATTTCAAAGGTTTTGGCGGTCAGATCGATCTTTACTGTCCCTTCTTTATAGCCCAATACCTGAGTTCGGCAATAGGTAGACGTACTGGTATAATAGAAATATTCCTTAGCACGGCCATCTTTATAGAGCATATAACCTACCGCAATCTCGTTAGCCGGTCCCTGGTAACTGCCATTGTAACCCCAAAAGTTACCGATAGAGCTTACCCCGGCAATCCAGTAACCGACAAGTTCATCAGGTACAGTAGATCTTGGATGATCGCCATAACTGTCTTCTATTTCAGCAGGAGCATCCTTTGATTTTTTACAGCCGGACCCCATACAAAGGAGCACCGTCATAGACAGCAAAAGAACCGGTAAAAGTATGCGCACTGAACCCTTATTGATTTTTAATTTGTTGTTCATTTTCGTTGATGTGATTTTTGAATAATTAATAATTTGGCCATTAGGGAGTATACACCCTGGCCCTGAAACGACCATTGATATGGGTAGTCTGAATCAGCATAGGCCCAATCCCCGCATTGGGAACCGTAAAACTACCCTCCACCCATTTGTTGTCCATTTTTGTAATGTTAATGCTGCCACCGCTGGGCAAAAGGTCCTGCTGTAGCGGATCTACGTAAGCGCTGGTATATCCTCCATTGCCAATCAGAAAATGAAACTTGTTGCCCGTAGCAGTCAGATCATACGCATAGGTGCCCACTCCACCATTCCAGGTCAGTAAAAACTGACCACCACCCTCAGCCTCAGGATTAGATAGAAGATACCGCTGTCCGGATTTTACAGCAGGCGTTACCGGGAATTTTGAATAGGCAGATCCACCTATGGTCAGTTCCGCCCATCCGTCACCCATAATCTCAATGTTGGACAACAATAAAAACGTTCCAGGCACAGGTGCGTTCAGGGCCAGGCTCAAGGTCGCGTTGGCAAAACCGTTTACCGAAGAAGGCGCCTGATAAGTCACTGCATTGCCGTCCGAGCTGATGATGTTCCCAGATCCCGTCAAATTCCAGGATTTAATGTACTTTGCCGGTAGCGGAACTGGTGTGCCGACCGGATAACCAGGCTCGGTCCCAGGATTGTCTGTAAGCGGCACCAGCAGGTCTTCGTATTTTGACTCCGTGTATATCAGCGCCTTTACCACCTGTTTATCTCCAGGTTCCAGGCTGGCATTCAGCGGAGAAAGCGTAACCCGGTTCATGACAGACCAGTCGCTGAAATGGGTGGTTTTAAAGGTCACGGTTCCCCATTGGATGTCATAGCTGCTGGCTCCCACAAACTTCCATACCCCGTTAGCCATCTGGTAAGCAAATCCAAAGGTCTCGACCATGGCCACCGAATCCGCTTCCACATCATACGCATAAGTTATTGAAACAGGTTTCTCAAACTGCACATCATGCGGGGTCAGTCTGAATGACTGACCCACGCCAGCGATATTGGTCCTGGTAATCGGTTCAATTCCGATGGTCACCTCTGCTTTCAACGCACCTGCCGGAATGTTCAGGGTTACCCCACATACCGAAGAAGCAAGCACTCCGCCTTCGGGCCCAACACGCCTGGTAACCGCTGCCCCTGTTGAAGTTCCTTTAGGCCGGACTAGGGAGCCAACTTTAGGGATTTCTTCGTCCACAGGTTTTTCTTTATCCTTTTTACAGGCGAGTATGCTTAAGGCACACAGCATACACATCAGGTACACATTTAACTTTTTCATATTTTAATCTTTAAGGCTTGTTTTTTTTTAAATAATCCGGGATCAAAATTAGACTGGGTACTCTAATGGGTAAATAAGTGACATTAATCATATTTATAGGTATTACTACCCATTTTCAAACCCTTATTCTTATTTATATTTGAACATGTTTCTCCGGCGGATCATTTGTGTATTTATACTATTGGTAGCAAGCCTAATCGCTGTACCAAAGAATATCGTGCTGAGCAATAAAGAGGCATTTTATAAACTCCAAGATGCGCGACTCAGTAATAGTGCACTATGGATCAGCATCACGCTGACCAACAACTCCAACTCCAACGACTGGTACATACAGGTACCCTCACCTATAAACGAAGTAGACCTTTATACGGAACGTAAAGGGGGAGGTTTCAATCACCTGCAAATGAATGACAGAATGTTATATGTCAATCGCCCTGTGAAAGTAAACGGCTTCATTTTGCCGCTAAAACTGGAAAAAGGAGAAAGCAGGCAATATTACCTGAGGGTGAAAAATAACTATAAGCTTAAAGTCCCCATATATGCGGGCACACTGGAAGCGATTTACGAAGAGGAGCATTTCAAAAATATCGTCAACGGATTTATGTTTGGGGCCTTACTCGCCCTGATGATATACAACCTGTATACCTATATTGCTGCCGCTGATAAATCCTATTTATATTATTTAGGTTACCTGTTTTTCAGCATCCTGTTTTTACTGATCTGGAATGGGTATTTCACGCAATGGCTACCGACCTGGAGCTTAAGACTGCTCACCAGTACCTCAGCCATCGCCTTAATTTTCAGTATACCTTTCAGCAATGGCTACCTGCGGACGCACTCGTATTACCCGAAGCTAACTAGGCTCAGCAAATGGCTGATGCCCATCTTCCTGATTCCAATTCTCATTGATCTTTTCGGCCAACCGGTTCTTGCCTTCAAAATCCTTCAAGCCTGTTTGGCTATCGCAGCCGGGTTCTGGCTGACGGCTAGTTACCTGAGCATGAGAAAAAGCTATAAACCAGCATTTTATTACCTGGCCGCATTGACTTGTCTGCTGATCTGTTACGGGTTTTATGAAGGCTTTCACTCCTCCATGAGCCTGCAAATGGGGCTATGCTTACAGGCCCTGGTACTCTCTTATGCACTGGCCGTCAAACTGAATGATTCAAAAAAGCAGACGATGCGTTTGCAAACCGAGATGCTTCAACAGACTGCCGGGTTCTCCAAAGAACTCCTACTTGCTCAGGAAAATGAAAAGGAAAGTATCGCTGCTGAACTGAACAACCACATCGGGCAGCAACTGGTATTGCTTAAAAATGAAATGCACGGACTGGAGAAACAAAGTCTGGGTATGAATGCTGATCTGTTTGAAAGCATTAGCCGTGATATTGGCAAAGCGATAGAGGAAGTCAGTAATGTCTCTTTCTCACTGAGGCCGTATCAAATGGACACCCTTGGGCTTAAAAGCTCAATAGAACGCCTGGCAGAGGAAATGGCCGATGAATCCCCAACTAATATTCAAATAGATATAGTGGAAGTGGATCAGCTGCTGGGAAAAGAGGCCCAGATGAACCTGTACAGAATTGTCCAGGAGTTGCTCAGCAACCTGATCAAACATGCAGGCGCAACCAGTTGCAGCATCAACATCAAAATCGCAGCAAATCACATCCGCCTGCAATACCAGGACAATGGCAAAGGATATGATAGCAACGACCCTTCATCAGGCCTTGGCCTGTCCGGCATCAGAGAACGCTGCAAACTTTTGGACGCAGATCTCAAAATGAACAGTAAACGCAATCGCGGGACCAAAGTTTACATCAATATTCCAACGCAAATATTATCGACATGAACGAAAAAACAACCATACTCATCGCGGACGATCATCCGATCTTCCTCAAAGGACTCAAAGAAGTCATAGAAGCTGAGCGCGGTTACGAGGTCATTTTTGAGGCCAAAAACGGACTGGAAGCGCTTGCCATTGCCAAAACCCGTCATCCTATGGTGACCATTCTGGATATCGATATGCCGGAAATGAATGGACTGGTAGCAGCTGAAGAACTGATTAAACTGATTCCCGAGGCCAATGTCATCCTGCTAACCATGCATAAGGCAAAAGACACTTTCCTGCATGCACTTGACGTTGGTGTCGCCGGCTACGTATTGAAAGAAAATGCAGTAGTAGACATCATTCAGGCCATTGAAGCGGTGATGACCGGAAATTCTTACATCAGTCCCGAGATGAGCTCATTTTTGCTCAGCCAGCGCAGAGCCGCCAGCAACAACCCGACAGCGAATGAGCTGCTCAGTACCCTAACGCCTTCTGAAATGAAGATCCTGAAAATGGTGGGGAGTTATAAAAGCACCAAAGACATTGCAGATGAACTCTTCATCAGTGAAAAAACGGTTTCCAATCACCGAATGAATATTTTAAAAAAACTAAACCTGAACGGCAAAAACAGCTTGCTGCGTTTTGCCATCGAACAACGTTAATATTAACAGATGGGCAAAGGGTTAATCAAAGCATGGATATTGATACTGATCATTTGCAATACAAGGCCAGGCTATGCCCAAGATATTTTGCTTAAAGACAGTGAGAAAAGTTATGCCCTTATTCGCCCAATGTTCCTGGTTGATGTTGACAATGATATGCAAATTCAACAGGTACCGCATGAAAATTTCAAAGCTTCAGAATTCCCAACCCTGTCACTTGGATCCACAACAGCTGCTGTATGGGTTAAAGCCCGCATACTTAACCAAAGCAAAAAAACGGACTGGTATATTCAAATCGAGAGCCCGCCGGTTCTCCAGTCGGTCAGCGTTTACCGGAAAAATGGGAGCCTCTTGATAAAGATATTCTCAAGGGAATCCAGCGCACCCAAAGCGACAGGCGAGGTGAGAGTCAACAACCTGCTGATCCCGGTTTCCATCCCAATCCATACGGAAGCAGAACTTTATATTAAAGCCAGCAGCAATAATATACTTCGGCTGCCAATTAAATTCATCGCCTTGCAAGAGGCTTTCGAAGAAAATTATTTGACCGACCTATTGAATGGAATTATTTTCGGGATGCTAATCGCTTTTGCCATTTACAACCTGTTTGTCTACATCCTGACTAAAGAACAGCCATACCTGTACTATTTGGGTGCGATCTTTTTCTGGAGCCTAAACCTGTTTTTTTACAATGGGTTCCTTCCGGACATACTAGGCGAGCTCATCTGGTTAAACAGTGCAGGAACCATCATCGCCCTGGCAAGCTTAATGAGTATATTGTTTACCAACTCCTTTTTACAGACCAAAAAGAACAGCCCATTTTTTCATAAAATAAGGGGAGTGATGTGCCTGCTTTCCCTGATCATACTGCTGACTGATATTTTCTACAAAGGACCCTATTCTTTTATGCTGGTACAATATTTAATGTACCCCTATTTCTTCTACTGGTTTGGAGCAGGTGTGCAGAGTTTAAAGAACGGATATAAGCCAGCAATTTATTTTCTATTGGGATTCGGGTTATTGATGCTGGGTAATGCGGTATACAATTTAAAAGACCTGAATATTCTTCCGGATAACCTGATTACCCGCACCAGCATGCATTGGGGTACGCTACTGGAAGCCTTGATCCTGTCTTATGCCCTGACCAACCGACTTAACTTTTACCGGAAGCAGCAAGAGCAGATCCAACTGAAAACCATCGAAGAAAAGAGATCATTTCTGAAAGAACTCCTTCAAAGGCAGGAGCTGGAAAAAAAACGCGTTGCTATGGAACTTCATGACAACATCGGCCAACAGCTAATTCTGATCAAAAACAGATCCTGGCGCCTGCAACAACTCAGCCAGGAGCCAATAAAAAATCTGGTTAACCGTCCCATTGAACACATTGCAGCCACCATGGCTAAAGTAAGAGGTATACTCCATCGCCTCAGACCTTACCAAATGGACTTATTAGGATTAACCCAAAGTATCAATGGACTCATCTGCGATACTTTCAGTGAGTACCATATCGAGCAGGGGAATACCGATGAAATCAATCAGCATTTCAGTGCAGACGAATCCATGCATATTTTTCGGATCCTTCAATTGGTAACCCGGGACATTTTGGCCAGTACCTACAATAAACGGATCCGCTATGCCATCACCCGAAAAGTTTCCAGCGTAGATTTCGAGTTTGAATTTCAAACTACCCGGCATCTGGAGAACAGTTCACCGGATATACAAAACAGACTGGAACTACTCAAAGGAAATATCAACATTCAGACCAGCCATACTACTACCCAAGTTACGGTTAATATCCCCTTTACCCTCTAAAATAGGCAGTACTACCCAGATACTTGAACAATACTCCCTATTCCCCGCGGGCCCTTCCCAACTTAATTTTGAATCATATTTCAAACCTGCCGATCAGCAGCAGCGAAATCAAGAAAATAAAATTAAGCTATACCATGGAAGAGATCAGATTTAACCTGTTTAAAAGTGTACATAAAGGATTAAGAGCTTTGCTTGCTGACACGCTCATTCAGCTTCAGCAAACAGACTTCCTAATTGAAACGCAGGCCAATGTCGCCTTTGAACGGATCAAACTGGTCTTGTTGCTGATGCACAGGCACACCAAATGGGAAGATGATATCGTATTTCAGAAATTGGGTGCTAACGCACTAAGCATGATCAGCTATTTCACCAACCAGCATTACCATATAGATGCTTTAACGCTGAGTATAGACATCATGATCTGCGGGTTTGAGGAAGCAACAACACCTATGGAAAAAGAAGCTGTGGCCAATAACCTACTGAATGCTTTCGTTGAATTCGCCGCCTATAACTTCAACCACATGACCATGGAAGAGCAACTCATCAATCCCTTACTCTGGAGCACCCACGGCGACAATGAACTCCAGGTGCTGCAATTGCAGCACCTCAGCACCACTACCAGCAAATGTGAGCAGGTATTCCTGCAATGGATGTTGCTCCATAACACCAACAGGGAACTGGCAGGCTGGATGAAAGGTATGAAAAAAAAATCAACATCAACCCAGTTTAACCTGGTGTATGACCTGGTTCAAAAAGTCCTGGCACCGGAAAGATTGGAATTCATCAACTTAAATATATACGCAAATGAAAATTAGCAACAGGATTATCCAATACAGTGCTGGCGTTTTTTTCCTGCTCGCCTGTACTTGTGCGGGCTTAACTTATACCCCTGCAACCACCAAAGAGTGTCAACCAGCTTCAAGGTTTAGGGTAAGCGCAGCCACTACAAATGAAAGTACCTCATCAGGATTTCAGGTCAGGAAAATCAGCCTGGAAATCACCCTGTTCAGCAATAAGTATTAAAAAATAAAAACCCAATAGAGATGAAAAAATTAATCCTGATCTCGGCCTTACTGCTGGCCGGAAGCAATTTAATGGCCCAGGGCTTTTTAAATAAACTGAAACAAAAAGCAGAAGACATGGCCTCCAAAACTGTTGATAAGGCGCTGGAGGGAAAAGGTAAAAGGAATACCGAAGCTAGCACGACAGCCCAGCCTGCAGCAAAAGCAGAAAGTGGCACTGCCACAGCCAACCCTTCGCTCACAAGCACAACCACTTACGATTTCGTTCCCGGCTCTAAAGTATTGCTGGCAGATAATTTCTCCCAGGATGCCCTTGGCCAGTTCCCATTAAAATGGTACACCCGGAGTAAAGGAGAAGTAGTTACCCTAAATACGGCCAAAGGCAACTGGCTGCGCCTTTATTCGGGTAGGTTTGTTAGTCCAGTAGTTAATATAAGTGAAAATTCAACCATTGAATTTGACCTGATCATGAACTGGCCGAAAGCAGGTGGCTATATGGTACCTGCAATTAACTTTGCCCTTTATGACCGTGGAAACAAAGGGGAAATCTTATCCTATGATTACCGCCTGAAAAATTGCCTCCAGTTTGGAATTGCACCCTACCGTTCTGAAGCGGCTATTCAACTGACCTCCTATGAAAACGTAGCCAAGAAATTCGAAAGTGACAAATACAGGGTGGCAAACTTCGAGAGTAAGGTAGGAAGCGTGATCCATGTAGCCATCAGCATCCAAAAAGAAAGAGTCCGGATCTGGCTGGATCAGGAAAAGGTATTTGACCTGCCGCAGGCCGCGCCACTAAATGGCAATTTAAACCAGCTTAAAATTGACATGTCTACTTCTAACTATACCAATGACCAGCTGGGTTATTATGTTTCAAATTTCAGGTTCGCAGAAGGCAGTTCGGACAAACGCTCCAAATTGCTAACCACCGGAAGACTGGAAACCAGCGGAATCCTGTTTGCCACCAATTCCGCTGACGTAAAATCAGACAGCGAAGGCACGATCAAAGAAGTCGCCGAAGCTATGATCCAAGATCCGGAATTAAGAATCAAAATAATCGGCCATACCGACGCGGTCGGAAAACCTGAAGCCAACCAGATTTTATCCGCAAAGAGGGCCGAATCCGTTCGTAACACACTGGTAAAAACTTATAAAATCAGTGCCGACCGTATGGAGACAGAAGGTAAAGGATCCACTGCACCAGTTACTGACGACAATAGCGAAGCTGGCAAAACAAAGAACAGAAGAGTAGAATTCATTAAGTTATAAAACCATGTTACATTTCAACAATACTATCAAAAGCATTCACAATTCCAAAAGATCAAACATCTTTATACTGCCTATCTTGATATTGCTGATCATCGGCTGTAAAAAGGAGGAAATAACACCCAGCGGCAAACAAATTACCGAAACACGTCATCCGGGTACATTCAAGAGCATCAACACCAATAGTGCTGCAAACATCCACATCACCCAGAGTGAAAACCATTCTGTAGTGATCAAAGGCTCAGATAACCTCATAGAACGGAAATATCACCAGCAATGGTCTGGAGATTTGGCTGACTATGCCCGCACTGGAAAGCATTGTTACTTCAGGTAGTGGAAATATTGAAATCAATGGAAATTTTGATGATCAAAATTCATTGACTACCCGTATCGGCGGCTCTGGAAATATAAAAGTAAAGGGGTCGATGAGAACAAATTTCTTGAAGTCTTACTTATCAGGGTCGGGAACAACAGATTTATCAAGTATTTGGACCAATATAGCTGAAATTGAACTCCCGGGGAGTGGCTCCGTGAAGATCAATGTATATGAGGAATTGAAAGCCAAACTAACCGGCAACGGGGATGTCCACTACAGTGGCAATCCAACAATCATATCCGACATCAAAGGGACAGGAAAGCTGATCAAAATCAATACTCCAAATGACTAAAAAAACTTACCGAAGGATCAAGTGGGTGTTAATTTCAATTATCATCTTTCTGGTTGCGCAAATAGTTAGCTATTAGCTTAATCTGTCGCAAAAAATTAGTCAATTTAAGTAACGCTAAGTAGAAAAAAAATGCATTAAAAATCTAATGGCATTTTGGTATGATAGAAAGGGTATTCAATTGTTAGCCTAAACTCTGTCAGTTTTTGTGAGATATGATGAAAATTCGTTATTTTTATTCTACCTGATCAGAACAATCAGGGGCTTTGACTTATTGCCGTTTTGCAGGATTATTTGTTCCACAACAAATTTAAGTCGACCCGTAAATTATTAAAAAACTGACAGTTGTATCAAAGATACAAGGGGCTGAAAATCCATGTGTCGCCGGTTCGATCCCAGCCCATACCGCTTAAAAAGCTTCAGAGAAATCTGGAGCTTTTCTGCTTTTAAAAGCATATTTTCGTCTCAATTGCATTTCAGTCTGCTCAGACTCAGTTTACAGTTAAAAAGTTTTATTGTTTAATTCAACAACAAAAAATGGGACGTGGAATCTAAAACTCATTCTGACACACAAGAGAAACAAAAGCCTGATACATAATTAATAATAAGTTTGTGAAAAATACAAGTTTGTGATAGCTTCATCACTTATTTAAATATAATATATGAAAATCGTAATACTAGACGGATATACACTGAATCCCGGAGACCTGAGCTGGGACGGGTTAAAACAATTCGGTGAAGTAACCCTGTACGACCGCACCCCGGTAGGTAAAGTTGTTGAACGCTCAAAAGGGGCGGGCGTCATATTCACCAATAAAACACCGATAAACGCAGAGGCATTAAACAGTCTTCCGGACTTAAAATACATCGGAGTCCTGGCCACTGGTTATAATATAGTGGATACCCGAATGGCTAAGGAAAAGGGGATAACAGTAAGTAATGTACCAGGTTATGGCACACCATCTGTAGTGCAAATGACCTTTGGTCTTTTACTGGAACTTTGCCTGCATGTGCAGCGCCATAGTGATGCGGTGGCCTCCGGCTGCTGGGCTTCCGCTCCTGACTTTTGTTTCTGGAATTATCCGCTGGTTGAACTGACCGGAAAAACGATAGGGATTATCGGATTTGGACATATAGGCAGGCAGGTTGCTGATGTGGCCACTGCATTTGGGATGAAAGTTATCGGAACAAGCCGGAACCGGACAGATCAGTCTCACCGAAGTAATTTTAAGTGGGCAGAAATATCCGAACTGCTGGAGCAGTCAGATGTTGTCAGCATCCATTGCCCTTTAACACCTGAAACCAAAGGGCTGATCAATAAAGAGAACTTACAGCGAATGAAAAGCAGCGCTTTTCTTTTGAATACCTCAAGAGGCCCCGTCATTATTGAAGAAGATCTTGCCGAAGCATTGAACAACAATAAAATTGCCGGAGCGGGCCTCGATGTGCTTTCTGCTGAACCGCCTGCAAAGGACAATCCGCTTTTTAGTGCAAAAAACTGCATCATTACACCTCACATCGCTTGGGCAACAAAAGAAGCAAGAGCCAGGTTAATGGAGATAACTATCGGCAACCTGAGTGCCTATAAAAATGGGAATCCTATAAACGTGGTAAACCTATAACTGAAGGCATTATGTATATACTAATTTCCCCAAATGCTTTTAAACACAGTTTGAATGCCGAAGAAGCAGCGCTTGCTATTCAAGAAGGCTTGAGGCGTAGTAAGGCCGGTGTTACTACTGAGTGTTTCCCCGTAGCGGATGGTGGGGATGGTACAGGAGCCTTAATTATAAAAAAATGTAAAGGCACATTCTTGGACGCAGAAGTACACGATGCGCTAGGCAGACCAATAAATGCTGTATTTGGCTTGATTGATAATGGTGCAACTGCGGTTATAGAAATGGCAGACGCATCAGGTATAAGATTACTTAAACCCGAAGAGCTTAACCCTCTGCGTGCCAATTCTTCCGGTACAGGGGAAATGATCAGAAAAGCACTTGACCAGGGGGTTGAAAAAATTATAATCGGCATGGGTGGCTCGGCTACTGTGGATGGTGGCACCGGCATTTTACGTGCCCTTGGTGTCCGTTTCTTAGCGGCGGACGGCAATGAGTTAGCCATTCTTCCTGAGGATCTTGGAGAGTTAGCCACTGTTGACCTTTCAGCACTGGACGAAAGAATATTGAAATGTGAAGTAATTGTTTTGTGCGATGTAGACAATATGCTATTAGGTGACCAAGGATCTGCAACTGTATTCGGCCCACAAAAAGGCGCATCCCCGGATGAGGTGAAAAAATTGAACCAGGCACTTAACAAACTTTCGGCCGTGGCTTTAAACCAGACAGGCAGAGATATGGCTGCAATAAAGTATGGAGGTACTGCTGGAGGGGCAGCTGCAGGCTTGTATGCATTTCTGAATGCCAGACTGATAAATGGGATAGATCATTTTCTTTCACTTACAGATTTTAATTCGGCACTGGAGCGGGCAGATCTGGTCATTACCGGGGAAGGGAGTATTGACGCGCAAACCTTACAGGGAAAAGGGCCTTTTGGAGTAGCGTACCAAGCCAAACTTAAAGGACTGCCTGTCGTTGCCTTCGCCGGGAAGGTACCACTTAAACGGGATGTAAATTTACAGGCATATTTTGATGTATTAATGCCTATTGGAAACCAGCCCAATGATCTCGCAACTGCGTTGGCTTCTACAGCAGATAACCTTACACGGACAGCCGAAACATTGGGCAATATGCTGGTCCTGCTGCAAGAGAAATGATGTTGATATAAAAGCATCGCGAACTGATCATATTTTACTTTTTTGACAAATGCTCTCGCCCTATAGAGGACTGAAAATCCATGTGTCGCCGGTTCGATCCCGGCCCATATCACTTAAAAAGCTTCAGAGCAATCTGCTTTACCCCCCATCACTTTATTTTCTTATGCTATGTTTTAAATCTTACTATTCTGGTAACTTAGTAGCACCATATACTTATCAAATTAACTTTATGAAACTCTCATTCAAACTGACAGCACTATTCTTCCTTTTTAGTTTATTATCCTGTGGTAAGAAAGATCCACCGACCAAAGAAGTGCCACCCGAGCTGGAAACATTTAAAGCGCTTTCTAATTTTACACCAACATCTGCTAAAGTTGGAACTGAACTAACCATAACGGGCACAGGCTTTGGGAGCGACATAAATAAAGTCAATATTCAATTTGCAGATGGCGCGACCATTAAACCTAAATCGGTTGCTAATGATAAAATGATTGTGATTATCCCCACTTCTGCTATTAGCGGAAAAATTAAAGTGAGTATTGGCGATAACTCATCCTGGATGACAAGCCAGCAGTCTTTTACGTTGCTTTAAACAGGGCATCCACAGCTTAACAGATCTAAATCTTTCTCCAAATACTAAACAATTGTCAATTTACTATCAGCTCAATTTTATAAAGCAACCGCTTATCGTATCCCAAGCACTTCACTAAATATTTCCCTTTCCCAATTTTAATTGGAAACGTATTTTTTTTAGTGGGTATTACTTTAACAAAAATGGGCGTTACTGTGGAATCTACAAGATAATTTGCATGGTTATAAATTGAAACAGCAGAGACACTGTCCTTCTCAGAGGATAAATCCGGTATATTTATACTAATCCTTTTAACCTCCGCTATTTCAGGAAAACCAACTGGTTTGTTTTGCATATTTATGTTATTCCATACCACCAAGTCGGTGCCGGACTTTAAATCCTCACCTGAATAAAGAAAAACATCTTCCATGCTGTTTGCCTCCAAACTCTTACACGAGCTAGTCATTAATGTAGTCTGATCAATTGTAAGAGGATCAATTCCAGTCATCTCCTTAAAAAATTCCGCCATTTTTTTGGGAGTTGAATTTTCTTTAATATGGGCATATCCCGCAAACACAATTATCTTAGAATCCTTATTTGATTTAAGCGACTGATCTACAATATTCTGAACCTGACCCTGTTCTCGGTCGTCTGAATCGGTATCATACCCAATAATTTTAAATCCAATCGCCCTCGCTTTACAGACTAGGTTTGAAAACACAGGATCCCAGATATAAATTCCATCATTAAAACTAACGAAGCCATTCTTCATTACTGTCGCGGTATCACCAAGGCCTTCGAGCGCCAAATGAGTAAAACCTTGTTTATAAAGTCTATCCAGAAGCTCACCAAGAAAGTAAGCGTGCTGAGGAACATGATGAGCAGTATTAAACATCACCACTTGTTTGTTAGCAGTTTGACTAAGTATCCTTGCTGCTGCAGGCGCCAAATCTTTAGCATCCAGATTTTCTTTTTTAACACCCATAAAAGCCTCTGATGCTTTGTTTGCGAGATCAAAATCACCGCAAAAAGAATAGTAGGTTGCCAGAGCCTGATCTGCAAGATTGCTCACACCATAATTGCCCCGTCTTTCAACTAACTTGAAAGGTGTCAAATAACCATGCTCACTAAACAATTCCTCTGCATCCTCAAAAACATTTAACACAGACAACATACTTTGCCCCTCTTTTACTCGTCGTGCCGTATTTACCATGATGGTATGAAAACCTGCATCAGCATGTTCCTGATTAGATTCTCCATATTCAATAATCGATAGAAATCTGTTCTGATCAATACGGATTAACCCCTCATAAGCGTCCCGATTTTTATACTTTACCGTTTTCATTAGGTAAAAAATCTCGCGATCCACAACATTATTGTATTCGTTATAATTAATAGCGCTTGAATTCCGAACTAAACCTATAATGCTATAGATTTTTGGTATACCTGAAAACAGAATAATATCTGATTTACCAATATTAAACTTTTTAAGTACTTCCCTACAAAAAGGCGTTAACTTAGGCCGTGAGATCCCAGTATCTGAACTAACAAAAGCTAATTCCATATCGCCATAAAGTACAGCTCCAACCTTTAGGCTATCATTAAAGTAATAATTACGATATTGCTTTTCAATCCTCCCGCCTTTACTAAAATTATAAGAGCGACATCCATACTGGACAAAAAAGATGACCATTAGAAAAACACCTGGTAGTTTACGCATAAGACATGTTAATTTAGAGTGATCCCATTTGCTGTTCATTCCACACGCTTTTGCTCGGCTCCCTATTATTCGTTTAACACCAGCTAACTAAAAGTACTTGATTTATAAGTGTTTTCCAAAATTATCTTACAATTCATACCCCATCTCAACTTGATGCAGGATTTGGCATAAGTGCTACAAAAAAAGCAATCTCATATTCCATTCGCCACATTTAGTTTTCAAAGCGTTCTGAGAAATTCACTATTCAGCACTTGAAATTACTTATTTTATAAAAATTTGCTCTTCAATTTTTTTGAATTGCAGTAAATCTCTAGTTTTGTAACTATGAACGCGTATAAAAAAGAATGGATCGATCTGCTTTTAAAGCAAAACTATCCAGGTTGGCTAATAGCCGACGATCGGAATCACATTTTTATAAATATCCCTGAAGATCAGGATTTAGAAGCTGTAATGGTCGATTTCAAGAAAAAAGTTCGTTCACTGTCCTTAAAAATTAAAACCAAACCTGATAAATTAGGCTTCTTTATTGGAAACAGTAAAGACAGTAGGTTTTATGAGTTAAACGCTTAACATTTCGCTTTTTTCGTTTCATAAAGGACTCTTGTGAGTACTTTATTGAATCCATAACCTATTTGCCTTGAAATCGCCTTTCGTTTGCCACTCATTAGCTAGTGGCCAAGCGAAGAGATAAAGAGAATCCAATAAGACTAAATTAAAAGATATAAAACGCTTAATCCCTCCCTATATTTACAGGCATGACAACTTTTGCCGACAGGATTATCGAATTTAATAAGCAACTGGATTTTAATGGTTCTCTTCCAAACAACATCAGGATAATGAATCCTTACAAGGAGAATTCACTGGCACTGGCCTGTTCATCCACCTTTTACAAAAAATACTATAATGACAATAATCCAAGACACCTCATTTTAGGCATCAATCCCGGCCGCTTTGGCTCAGCCATGACAGGCGTTTCTTTTACCGATCCGAAAAGAATGGTTGGCAAATGCGACATTTCATTTGCAGGGCAGATGACACATGAACCTTCATCCGAATACATCTATGAAATGATTGCCGCTTATGGAGGCATTAAGGAGTTTTACAGCAAATTCTACATCCACTCTGTATGCCCTCTGGGATTCACTATTAAAAGCGAAAAAAGCAAAGAAGTTAATTACAATTATTACGATAATGCTGAACTTTTAAAAGCAGCTTACCCCTTTATAATTGAAAATCTGGAGAAGCAAATCGCGATTGGCTTCGAAACTGACATCTGTTTTTGTTTTGGTACAGGAAAAAATGAAACATTTTTAAGAAAACTTAACAACGAAAAACAATACTTTAAAGAGATCATTGCACTGGAACACCCCAGATACATAATGCAATACAAATCAAAAAACAAATCTGATTATATCAAAAAGTACCTTAATGCATTCGAAAAATTCTAATTTTATGCATGCATAGTAATTTGTTTTGGCAGATTTATTTTTAACTTAGCAACACTAATAGAAAATCAAATGATAGCACAAATCATATTTATAGCAATTACACTGGCCGCAATAGCCCTGTTTAGCTATAATATCAAAAAAGTTATCCGAAATATACAACTAGGTAAGTCGGCCGACAGATCTGATCAGCCTCAAAAAAGGTTGATGACGATGCTTAAAGTTGCATTTGGTCAAACAAAAATGTTTTTCAGACCAATACCTGCTTTTCTCCATCTAATAGTTTACGCCGGCTTTGTTATCATCAATATCGAAGTTTTAGAAATTTTGATAGATGGAATATTTGGATCGCACAGAATATTTTCCGGTCTGGGCTTTATTTACGATTTTCTAATTGGCTCATTTGAAATATTAGCTTTTGGTGTTTGGTTAGGCTGCGCGATCTTTTTGATTAGAAGAAACGTGATTAAACTTAAGCGCTTCAGGGGGGTGGAAATGACCAAATGGCCAAGATCTGATGCCAATTATATCCTGATTTCTGAGATTTTGTTAATGACAGCTTTCTTACTAATGAATGCTGCGGACGCAAAACTTCAGGCACTTGGGGCACATCACTATACAAACGCAGGAGCTTTTCCGGTAAGTCAATTCTTACAAAATCTTTTACCAAATTCTGAGTCAGCTCTTGTTGCCGTAGAAAGAGGTTGCTGGTGGTTCCACATCATTGGTATACTGGCATTTTTGAATTATCTACCCTATTCTAAGCACTTTCACATCCTGTTTGCATTCCCGAACACTTACTTCTCCAATCTGGAGCCTAAGGGCGAGTTTACGAATATGAAAAGTGTTACAAATGAGGTAAAAGCAATGCTTGACCCTTCATTTACGCCAGAAGAAGCTGAACCTGGAAGATTTGGGGCTAAAGATGTAAACGATCTTACCTGGGTAAACCTAATGAACGCATACACCTGCACAGAATGTGGAAGGTGTACTTCGGTTTGTCCGGCAAACATTACCGGCAAATTGCTTTCGCCGCGCAAGATAATGATGGACACCAGAGACCGAATAGAAGAAGTCGGAAAAAACATCGATAAAACAGGGAATGGCTTTGATGATGGCAAATCTCTTATCGACAGCTATATCAGCAGGGAAGAAATATGGGCCTGCACAAGTTGTAATGCTTGTACAGAAGCTTGCCCTATCAACATAGATCCTCTCGCAATTATTACTGAACTGAGAAGATATGCGGTAATGGAAGAGTCTCAATCGCCGGCCAGCATTAATACAATGCTTGGCAATATTGAAAACAATGGTGCCCCGTGGAAATATTCTCCGGCCGACAGGTTTAACTGGGCAAAAGAAAGTTAACTAAAATATTAAATCTATTATAGCTTAAAGATGAGCGAGCAACTAAATTTTGAAGTGCCTACAATGGCAGAATTGATAGCTAAAGGTGAAGAGCCTGAAATATTATTCTGGGTAGGATGCGCAGGCAGTTATGACGAAAGAGCACAAAAAACTACTCGCGACATCTGCAAGATTCTACATCATGTAGGCATAAAGTATGCTGTTTTAGGTACTGAAGAAAGCTGCACAGGTGACCCTGCAAAGCGCGCAGGAAATGAGTTTCTGTTCCAGATGCAGGCCATGACCAACATTGAAGTATTAAATGCTTACAACATAAAGAAAATAGTTACCGGCTGTCCTCATTGCTTTAATACCATTAAAAACGAGTACCCGGGTTTAGGTGGAAGCTATGAAGTAATTCACCATACTCAGTTAATCCAACAATTAATTGACGAGGGTAAGCTAAAAGCAGAAGGCGGAGAGAGTTTTAAAGGCAAAAAGATAACTTACCATGACCCATGCTATTTAGGCCGAGGAAACGGCGTTTATGAAGCTCCCCGTAAAGCGCTAGAAGTTCTGGATGCACAACTTGTAGAAATGAAACGCTGCAAATCTAACGGCTTATGCTGCGGTGCAGGTGGTGCCCAAATGTTTAAAGAACCTGAAAAGGGGAACAAAGACATTAACATTGAACGCATCGAAGAAGCTCTTGAAACTCAACCAAACATTATAGCTGCGGGTTGTCCGTTTTGCATGACGATGATAAGCGATGGTGTGAAACTAAAAGATCAGGACCAGAACATACAAGTTTTAGATATTGCTGAAATTACAGTCCGCGCAAATGGCTTGTAATAAGCTTCATATTGCCTCTTTAAATTCTGGAAGCAACGGGAATTGTTATTATGTTGGAAACGACGACGACGCGATTCTTGTTGATACTGGCATCTCTTGCAGGGAAACCGAAAAGCGAATGTTGCGTTTGGGTTTGTCGATGAGCAATGTTAAAGCAATTTTCATTTCCCATGAACATACTGATCATGTGCGTGGGCTCTCTACCCTTTCGGCCAAATACAATCTGCCTGTTTACATTACGCAAGGTACTTTAAATGGCTGCAGGTTCAATATCCGAGAAGATCTAATTAGGCCACTGTCTAGTACTCAAACCATATCTGTTGGTGGTCTTGAAGTAACCAGCTTTCTTAAAATACACGATGCTTCGGAGCCACATAGTTTTTTGGTTTCGTATGGAAGTACCAAAGTTGGGGTGTTTACAGATATAGGTGCAGCCTGCGATCAGCTTATTTTTCACTTTAAACAATGCCATGCAGCGTTTCTTGAAACAAATTATGATGACGAGCTTTTAAGCAAAAGTGCTTATCCATATTTCTTAAAACAACGCATTAGCGGTGGCAAAGGTCACTTATCGAACAAACAAGCTCTGGATATTTTTGTTAATCATAGGCCATCGCATATGACCCACTTGTTGCTCTCGCACTTATCAAAAGACAACAATAATCCTGATTTAGTGCATAGCTTATTTAGTGAGCATGCCGGTGACGTTGAAATTGTTGTAGCATCAAGATTTGTAGAAACTGAGGTATACACTATTTTTGAGCAAGTAACCGAGCATTCATCTTTTTAATAGCTTCAGATAATTCTGTAAGATCTTTAGCTTCTATATTTTTCACAGGAATAGACATGTAATCTGCCATGCTATCTACATCCTCGTCACTTTTTTCACTATAAGTTTGCACAATCACATCGTCTCCTTTGGTGTATAAAAACAATGCTCCGGCTGTGTCTGCTTTTTGATAATCCAGATCTCTAAACTTAATCAGATTGAAAGAGAAATATTCAATTTTTCCACTCTTGAAAAACCGTTTGTATCTGCAAAAGCCACTGTTAGTAACATTGAGTTCATAATGCTTTATTTGTGAAATTTCTGGTTCTTCGTTATAGTGACTTATTAGCAACTGCTGAATATAAGCTACCTGTTCATCAAGCAGTTTAGTAGTGGAGAATGCCATAAAAATGCTGCACATTGTCAGTGTGACACATATTTTCAAGTTTAATGTAAACTTTTTCATGGCGATAAGTATTTAGCACTATCAATTTAAATATTTTTGTATTTTTGACCTATGAGTTTTTCTCCACAATCTAAAGTTTGGATATACCAAAGTAACCGCGCATTTACGAATGACGAGGGACAGGCAATACAGCAAAGATTAAATGATTTTACTGTACAATGGAAAGCGCATGGCCATCAGCTAAATGCAAAGGCTGAAATACTTTACGATTTCTTCATTGTATTTTTTGTAGATGAGGCATCAGCAGGGGTTACCGGTTGTTCTATTGACTCATCTGTGAGAATAATCAAAGAAATTGAACAGCAATTTAATGTTGATCTGTTCGATAGGTTTAACATGGCTTACAAGTTAAACGACAAGGTTATTGTTACCAATAAAGAAGATTTTGAAACCCTGGTAAATATTAAAGCAATAGGGCCGCAAACTATTGTATTTAACAACCTGGTACAAACGTTACAGGAATTTGAAACCAAATGGCAAGTACCATTTGAACAAAGCTGGCACAGTAAAGTGTTTGCACATTTACTGTAACCAGCATTCAATATCCAATTATCTAACGTAAAATATATCGCCCTCGGTAAACATATTAAAGCGAAGGCTCTCCATTTTTATGTGTCCGGTTTTTGTAGCTTTTAAGTTTTTAGGATCAGCTATTCTTAATACCTGACTTTCCCCGGCAACTTCAATCTTCTTTCCTTTTACAATGATTGCAGTTCCTTCGTCGATACCTATACAATCATATGTTGGATGCGCAGCCAAAGCAGAAATCAATCTGTTATATCTGCTTCTTCTAACAAAATGCTGATCAATAATAACTGAAGTAAGCAAACCTAAGCCTTGCTCAAATTCAATATTCTTATCTAACAGTTTATTAAAGGTTGCGCTGTAAGCTGTATCTCCTACCAATTGATTACCTGTAATCATGTATTTACTCATTACGGCCGCCCCAGCACTTGTTCCTGCTACCGTTGCACCATTAGTATATGCATCATGAATGGCTTTATAGATTGGTGTGTTTAGTACAACCTTCATAAAACGACTTTGATCGCCACCGGTAATAAAAATCAGTTTTGCGTTCGACAAAGAATCAAGCCATTGCTTGTTATTAGCATCCTGAGCAGTAAAATTAAGGTATCCAATACTATTTGATGCCTGAGCAGAGAGTTCCTCTTTAATGGCACTAAAAGAGCCCATCGGATCGCCACTAGACATGGGCAGAACCACGATATAATCTTTAGCCGTCATGTTTGCTGTTTTAATCAGCTTCTGTACCAATTCAGCAGAGCGTGAACCGCCACCAATTATAAATAAATTTCCCTTTGGCAAGGCTTTTTGCTGTGCTACTGAAACACAGGAAATCAACATCAGTACAAAAACAAAAGCCTGCTTTTGCACTGTTTTATACAATATATTCAAGATCATTATTTATAAATCAATACTTCTATTTTACCATCTTCGGTTACTGTACCTCTATACATTCCCTCTGTATTAAAAGGCATTGCCACATTTCCGTTCTTATCAAGAGCGATTAATCCGCCATCTCCACCAAGTTTTTCCATTTTATCAAGTGCCTTTTTTGACGCATCAGCTACAGGCAGATTCTTATATTCCATCATTGCAGAAACGTCATAAGCTACCACACTTCTGATGTAAAACTCACCCCAGCCTGTGCAAGAGATGCCGGCAGTTAGGTTATTGGCATAAGTACCTGCACCAATAATTGGCGAATCGCCCACTCTTCCATATCTCTTGTTTGTCATGCCACCTGTAGAAGTTCCAGCAGCAAGGTTTCCCATTTTATCAAGTGCCACCGCACCAACAGTACCGAACTTATAATCTCTGTTTATAGTTCCTAATTTCATGGATTTTTTATTGCCATGATCAAGTACAGTTTTTACTGAATCTTCTTTTATAGCTTCCTGAAGTCCATCCCAACGTTCTTTAGTGTAAAAATATTTAGGGTCTACAATCTCTACACCAGCCTGTTTTGCAAATTGTTCGGCTCCTCTACTTACCATCATTACATGTTCAGACTTATCCATAACAGCTCTTGCAGCTGTAATGGGATTACGGATTATGGTTACTCCGGCTATAGCTCCTGCTTTTAAAGTTTTACCGTCCATAATAGCAGCATCCATTTCATTTTTACCATCGTGAGTAAAAACAGCTCCCTTTCCAGCATTAAACAATGGCGAATCTTCAAGCACATGTATAGCAGCTTCAACAGCATCTAAGCTTGTTTTTCCGGATTTTATGGCATCATAACCGTGCTGTAAAGCTTTGGTTAATGCGGCCGTATATGCTACCTCCTTTTCAGGAGTCATGTCCTTCTTTAAAATTGTTCCGGCACCACCATGTACAACAAGTACATATTTCTTTTGTGCCTGTAAGTTTAAAGATGCGAGCAGCATTAAAATAGACAAACAATATTCAAGCTTAAGATTCATAGGTGTTGAGTTTAATATAAGGGGTTTTGTTTAACGTTAGAATTGGCTTTAATTTCGGCATTAGGAATAGGATAAGCATATTCTTTATTTGTCGGGGACAAATTTGTAGCTCCTAAAGCATTAATCGCATCTGCCGGTTCACGGGTAATTGGCAAGTTGTTTCTTCTAAGGTCAAAAAATCTGTGACCTTCAAAAGCAAGTTCTTTGTATCTTTCTAAAACAACAGCTGTTAATAATGCTGGCTTATCTGCAAAATTAGCCTCTGCATAGCCATCAATCCTTGCTTTTCTAAGTGCATTCAAATCCTGTGTTGCTAAAGAAAGATTACTCTTCTCAGCATAAGCTTCTGCTCTTATCAGATACATCTCTCCGGTTCTATAAAGCTTTACGTCTGTAAGGTTTGGTAACCCCGAACTTCCTGCAAGATATTTGTTTACACTGTATTTAGATTTACCGGCACCACGTGTGTCATCAAATTTTATGTAAGCTGAATATCTAACGTCATTAGCTTTATCAAAAGTGTTTATCAACTCAAAAGCTGGTGCATACACTACGATATTTTTAATATCATAATAGAAATCGCCCAAACGACTATCACCCGTTACTCTTTTCAGTTTCCAAATTACCTCATCATCTGTACCATCTTTCCAGATATCTGCAAAGTCATCAATACTAGCTAAAGGTGTTGCATTAATTGCTTCTGTGCTATACTTAAGGGCATCATCCCAATTTTTTTCGTACAATGCAACTCTTGCTTGTATTGCAGAAACTGCATTAAGAGTGATCCTTGTGTTGTCATCAAAATCTGATGGAATTAAGCCTTTGGCAGCTAAAAGATCTGATTTAATTTTGTTTATTGTTTCTGCAAAAGTTAATCGACTTGGGTTAGAAACCTTAGATTCTTCCATATAAGGCACCCCCATTGCAGAAGCTTCGTATTTAGACGCAAAGTTTCTAAGCAACTCAAAATGACAATATGCTCTTAATGCCAATAGTTCTCCTTTGTATTGACTTTTAAGTCGTTCTTCAGAGGATTTGGTTTTTACTTTATCAACATAAGCAAGCACACGGTTTACCCTATCAATAGAGATATAGTTGCTTTCCCAACCTGCTGTGATTGTTCCACTGCTGCCATCATACTGCCAGCGATAAGTAGCAACACCACGACCGGTACTATTTTCGCTTGGCAAGGTACACTCATCAGAAGTAAGGGATACATTGGTTATTGTGGTGGCATCTAATGAAGCGTACGCTCCAATTAAACCGCCATTAAGATCAGGAACTGTCTGAAAAGCCTTTGAATCATCAATGGTATCAGATGGTTTCAAATCCAATTCTTTGGTACAGGAAGCTGCTAGAAGGGCCACCAGAAAAATGGCACAAAGAGATAGTTTATTGCTATAATATTTTAACATGATTGTACAATTAGAAGTTAACATTTAAACCAAAAGTGTATGTTCTTGAATTTGGATAGTCGAACATAGCTTCTCCATTGTTGTCCTCCGGATCAAAGCCTTTCCACTTAGTCCAGGTAACAAGGTTACTTGCCTGAGCAAATACGGTTACACCACTAATAAATTTAGTTCCTGCCAACAATGATTTTGGTAATGAATAATTTAGGTTTACGTTTCTAAGTCTGATGTAAGAAGCATCCTGAATATCTTTTGATGAATAGCTTCTTTTGGCATCATACTTAGGTAAAAGTGCATTATCGCCTTCTTTTTTCCACCTGTTATAAAGCATTCTTACCGATTGTCCGCTGGTTCCAAAGCTTGGGTTTTCATTATAATAATCTTCGTTATTATATCTGTACACATGATTTGCAAAGCTGAACAACGCAGTTAAATTAATTCCTTTATAGGTTAAAGATGTATTGAATCCTCCTGTGAATGGCGGATAAAGGCTGCCAAATTCGGCCACACTCATTGTTGTAGCATTATAATCTGAGGTTTTAGTTCCATCAGGATTATAATACAACGGGTTACCTGTTTTCGGGTCCACCCCAGCCCATTTAGGTGCATAGTGAGATCCATAAGGCAATCCTTCTCTAACAATTTCAGTTGTATTTTTCTCAAAGCCCTCAGATCCGGCCAATGAAGTAATCTTATTCTTGTTATACGCAAAATTAAGTCCTACATTCCATTTAAATGATTCATTCCTAATCACATCTACTCTCAGTTCAGTTTCGATACCTCGGTTGCGCATTGAACCTGCATTTAATGGCAATGCACCAACTCCTGAAGTAAGCGATACCGGAAGATCTAAAAATAGATTTGCTGTTTCTTTATTATAAATATCGGTTACCAAATGAATGCGGTTATTCCAAATATCAAGGTCAAAGCCGATGTTTAGATCCTTTGCGTATTCCCAATCATAGTTTGAGCTACCATAAGCAAAGGGATAAATTCCACTGTTACCGCCATAAGAAGTAGTTGCAAATGTTGGCAGGTAGGTGAAGTTACCAGGGAATGGACTCGCAGTAGTTCCATAACTTGCCCGGAACCTTAAATCGTTGATTAACTCACTATTGGCAAGGAAGTTTTCTTTTTTAACATTCCAGGCAAAACCTACTGAGTAAAAGCCATGCCATCTGTTTTTCCTAGGCAATGTAGATGATCCATCGTACCTGTAACTTGCATTCACGGTATAGCGATCATCAAAAGTATAACGTCCAAGAGCTATATAGGAGATTAGGGCGTTTCTTGTTCTTCCCCCATTAAATTCAGGGATAAAAGAGTTTTCGTCAGAACCGGGAGTTGCACCTGCAGGAGTTTCAGGCAATCTTGGATCTATACCGTAAGCAGTATAACCAAAGCTTCTGAAATGTTGCTTTGTGATCTCGTAAAGTCCGCTTACTTCAAAATTGTGTTTATCAATAACCTTCGCATAAGTTAATCCTGAAGTAGAGATCATGGAGAAATTACGTCTTAAGTTTTCACCAAAGCTTCCTTTTTCTCCATTTTCGTTTGATCCGGAGTATGAATCAGGTCTAACAAAACGCTCGTCGGCTGATTCTCTAAAGTCTATGCCTAATCTGGTTTTACCAGTCAGATCGTCAGTAATTTTATAATTTAATGAACCGCTTAAAATTGTTTTGTATTGATTAGTTTTATTAGTGGTATTTAATAATCTTTCTAAAGCATTACTGCCCTCACGTTGGTCATAGATTTCATAATCATCTGAATTACCATAATGCACCAATGTTCCATCAGACGCATAAGGATACTCATATGGTAGTGCATAATACACTGCCGACAATGGATTACTTCCACTGCTTGATCCTTCACGCTCAATAAAACTTGATTCTGAATAGCCAAGACTTGTGTTAATGGAAGCAGAGAACCTACCTGCATTAAAATCTACATTGTTCCTTAAGGAATAACGTTCCATACCGGATCTAACCGCTATTCCATCTTGCTTATAGTAATTTAAAGAGCTATAAAAACGTACATTTTCGTTACCTCCGCTTGCATCTACCTGTTGCTCTGTAAACTTACCGGTTCTAAAGAAAATATCTTTCCAATCGGTATTTATTTTTCCAATGCTATCCAAAATATAATCTGCTCTGCTTTTTTCTGCAGAACTCATATCGGCATATTCAGGATTCTTTTTAGAGAATGTCCAACCAGGTCCAATTTCTGATCCTGTTTCAAGGCCTATTTCTTCTTCAAACTGCAATCTCTGTGCAGTATTCATCATATTAAACTTTGGTGAAGTTAACTTAGAAATACCATATTGAGATTTATAGTTAAACTGAACTTTTCCTGATTTACCTTTTTTTGTGGTGATCACTATTACACCATTGGCACCTTTTGAACCATATTGAGCTTTTGAAGTTGCATCTTTCAAAACAGTTACACTTTCAAAATCTGATGGGTTCAGCGTTTGAAAATAAGCATCTTCAACTGGTATTCCGTCTAGAACATACAGAGGAGAAGTGTTACCGTTGATTGTTCCGATTCCTCTTAAAATTACCTGAGCGCTGGTACCGGGCTGTCCGGAACCTGAAGACACCTGTAAACCGGCTACTCTACCTTGCAGGATCTGATCGAAAGTTGAAAGGGAAACCTGGCTCATATCTTTACCCGACACTACTGATGAAGCACTTGCCGATTGTTGTTTGGTGTAGCTAGTATAGCCCGTTACAGTTACTTCCTGCAAATTTTGGCTATCAGTTTTCAGTGTTACATTAACTACTTTTCTGTTGCCAACGCTAACAAGCTGCTTTGCATAGCCTACAAATGAAAACTCCAAACTGGAGGAATTATCTGGTATGCGTATACTATATTCTCCATTGGCATCTGTTACCGATGCAATTGCCAGGCCTGCCACTTTAACTGAAACCCCCGGAATTGGAAGCCCTGTATCGTCGACAACTTTACCACTTACAACAATGTCTTTTTTATTGGCTAATGTTGTTGGATAAATTACGACGAGATTGCTCTCCTTTAAGGCATAGGTAAGTTTCGTATCTTTTAAGATCTGGTTCATTGCCTCGTCCAGTGACACATCCTGAACATTAAGAGAGTTCTTATTATTACCGGAAATTGTATTACTACTATATACAAAACGGTATTCTGTTTGTTTTTCAACTGCTTTTAGTAATTCTTTAATGCTAAGCTGGCTGGCATTAATGGTAATTCTCTGCTGCGCAAATCCTGCGGCAGAAACCTGCATACATAAAACAAGCAAGATAAATCCTGTAATTTTCATGCTCAGTACTACCCGGTTGGTTAAAGAATACTTACTACAATGTTCTAAAAGTACATATTTTCTCATATTTGTTGGTTTAGGTTGTTTTCTCTGTTGAATAGCCTGGTTACAGCTATTTTTTTATTGTGATTTTATTGTTTTTAATCTCAAACTTAAAGGGATAGGATAATTGCAAAGCTTCGAGAGTCTTAACAATAGTCTCATTTTCAAATGTCCCTGAATATCTATAGTCCTTTACTTCATCATCTTCTATTTTAACATCTATACCATACCAGTTTTGCAATTTTTGGGCAATAACTGATAAGGGTAGGTCATCAATATCCAATCTGCTTCTTATCCATTTGGTTTCTTCGGGTTGCTTCGTAAGCGCATCATTTTGCAGGGTAGAAACCTTGTACTCTTTACTAACAGGTAAATCAACACTTTCAGGCTGGTTCCTACTTATTGCCTTTTGGTTAGGCTTTAGAATCACAAAATGACCAGGGTTGTTTTTAGAATCAACACGAACACTACCATGTATTAATGAGGTTTCAGTTATTTTTGAATTAGGATAAGCCTTTACGTTAAAAGTTGTACCCAAAACACTGACGTCATTAAATGAGGTGTGTACAATAAATGGATGGGTAGCGTCATGTTTTACATCGAAAAATGCCTCGCCAGTAAGCCATAGCTCCCTTTTCCCCGTATCAAATGATCTATCTAATTTGATTGTACTTTCCTTAGCCAAAGTAATAACTGTTCCATCACTTAGAACTATCGTTTTACGAATGGACTTTCCGGATGAGAAAAGTTCAAAAATATCGGTATCGGCCTTATTTTTTGAATAAGGACTAAGATAGAAGTATAAAAATAAAACAGCTAACACAGCGGCTGCTACGCCTATTGTATATTTTAGATATGTTTGCCTAGAGTTAAGCTTGACTTCTGTATTAAATTCAATTTTCTCAGCAAAAGCCTTTCGGTTTTTTATCCCTTCTTTTAACTCCTTGATTTGATTTAGACGGCTTCCTTGTTTAACGTTTAATATATTGACTATTTTTTTTGCTTCTTCAAAATCAGCTTTTCTATATGGAATTGCTGCTATCCATTCATCCCATAAAATCTGATCTTCAAGGCTACTACCAAGACAATACTGTTGAAAAGACTCGCTACAAATCAATTCTTCAATGTAAAAATCCTCTTTAAGCCCAACCATAGTAATTACTTTTACTATACAGACGAAAGAATTGGCCCCTTTTCCTAAGGAAATCTTTATTATTTTCTAAAACAACTACTTTAAGAGTTTTTTCAACATCTTAATTGCGTCGTAAATGGTATTATAGGCTGTTTTTACCGTTTGTGAATTACGTTCAGCTATCTGTTCGTAGGTTAAACCTTCAAAAAACTTCAACTGTATCAGCTCCATTTGTCGCGGAGTTAATTGTTTCATTGCGAGTTGTAGCTTATGTTTTAGCTCATCATCTTGCTGGACTGCTATCATTATTTCTTCATATGACAGCTCGGTGCTTTCTTCTTCCACACCCATCCTGCTAACGGCCGCATTCATTTTATCAGTATATGCCAATTGATCAAGCATACACCTTCTTAAAGAAGTCATAAGATATGATTTTACGTTTTCTACAGCATTCAACCGGGATCTTTTATCCCACAAATTCAGAAATACCTGATTAACGCAATCCTTCACCAATTCGTCATCGGCATTAATTTTTAATCCAAAACGAATTAAGTGAAAGTACATGTTATTATACAATTCAAATAGCGCTTGCTTATCACCAAGACGCATTTTCTCCCAATAACTTCTAACATCTTCCTCGAACAGCATATTCAAGGCTTAATATAGGGATTTTATAAGCTTTAGGAAATTAAAAATCAAGAGGGCCTAATCTTCTCATATTTTTCATAATCAAAAATTGTCTGTGTCGTATATACTGAGTAGCTTTTTTAGGCGTCCACCTTCTGGGATTAGGGAAACACGCTGCAATTAAAGCTGCCTGGGATCTTGTAAGGTTACTACAAGATTTGCCAAAATATGATTGGGATGCTGCTTCTGCACCATAGATGCCATCACCCATCTCAATTACATTTAAGTATACTTCCAGTATTCTCTCTTTGCTCCAAAGCATTTCAATCAACAAAGTAAAATAAGCTTCAAACCCTTTACGTACCCATGAGCGACCTGGCCACAAGAATACATTTTTGGCAGTTTGCTGCGAAATTGTGCTTCCACCTTTTATCTTTTTACCTTTCTTATTTGTGGCAAAAGCTTTTTCTATGGCCTTTAAATCGAATCCAATATGCTTGAGAAATAGTTGATCTTCAGCAGATACAGCCGCACGTTTCATGTTATCGGAAATATCTTCAAAATCGACCCATTTTTTTTCCATTTTAAATGGTTTATCATCAGAGTTACGCTCTATATTTCTTTGGATCATGAGAAGCGTAATGGGAGGATTAACAAACCTGTAAATCAATACCCAAAGCACTGTGACCATTAAAAACCAAAGAAATACTTTAGTAACAATATTTGTGATTTTTTTAAGAAGGGGAGATTTTGAGTTTGTTTTACCGGTTGCCCGTTTGCGCTTTGCCATCGGCCAAAGGTAAGGTAAAGGCCGATTATTTTAAAGCCTGCTTACAAGATTATATACAAAAAAAACGTCCCGAAATGGGACGCTTTTTAATATCCAGAAGATAGATGACTATTCAGCTACAACTGCGAAAGGAACTTTAACTTTCACTTCTTTGTGTAAGTTTAAGTTGGCAACATATTCACCAACAAATTTGGGTTCAGTTTCGAAAGTGATACGGCGACGGTCAACATCAAAACCTTGTTGTTTTAATGCATCAGCAATCATGATAGTGTTTACAGCACCAAAAATCTTACCTGTTTCACCAGCTTTAGCACCGATAGATAACTTAACGTCAGTTAAACGTTGAGCAATACCTTCAGCATCTTTCTTAATTTTATCTTGTTTAAAAGCAGCTTGCTTTAAGTTTTCTGCTAATACTTTTTTAGCTGAAGGAGTAGCTAACTGCCCAAATCCTTGAGGGATTAGGTAGTTACGGCCATATCCTGGCTTTACAGAAACGATATCATCTTTTTCCCCTAGGGATTTGATATCTTGTTTTAAAATAATTTCCATTTCTCAGCTCCTATTTTAATTGGTCAGCAACGAAAGGCAACAAACCGATGTGGCGAGCGCGTTTTACCGCTTGAGCCACTTTACGTTGAAATTTCAATGAAGTACCGGTTAAACGGCGAGGTAAAATTTTACCTTGATCATTGATAAACTTCAATAAAAAGTTTGCGTCTTTATAATCAATATATTTAATCCCGTTTTTTCTGAAACGGCAATATTTTTTCCTGTTATCGTCCACTTTTGGAGCAGTAACATATTGTATTTGATCCTTTGCCATTATACTGCAGCCTCCTGTTTAGGTTTTTTGTTAAAAGCACCACTGCGTTTCTTCTCATTATAAGCAACCGCATGACGGTCTAATCTAATGGTTAAGAAACGTAGAACACGCTCATCGCGTTTTAGTTCTAATTCCAATTTACTAATTACTTCACCTGAAGATTTGTACTCTGTAAGGTGGAAGAATCCGCTTGCTTTTTTCTCAATCGGATACGCTAATTTTCTCAAACCCCAATTGTCCTCTTGAACAATTTCGGCACCGCTATCAGCTAAGATTTTGCTGTATTTGGCAATAGCCTCTTTAGCAATCTCTTCTGACAACAACGGGGTTAGAACGATAACAGTTTCGTACTGATTCATTGTTATTATTTGTTTTTTAATTTAATCCACGTCTTTTAATACGGGGTTGCAAATCTAGGAATAATATTCAATAAATCAAAACCCTTAATGCTTACCAAACAAGTAATTAACACCAACCTTGTATCGGTGCATAACAACACTATAATAAATGTAATCAGTTATAGCAGTAGGAACCACATAGGTTAAAGATATTTCTACTTTTTTATTTAAGACAACACCTGCCGTTCCCTGATAAGAGAAATTAAAACTTTGAAAAGCAACTTTATTCTTTACATACTCTACCCTCTTCTTTATATCGTTGTAAATGCCCGACTCATTATTACTATAACTCGAAAAATTTAACGACAATCCTGCCCCACCAAAAATCTTAACACGATCAGAATTATAGAAATTATAAATTATCTGTGGTGTTATCACAGCAGACAATTGATTAAAAACATGGCTTTCAAATTGAGTTTTTATTTCATTTTTGCTCGACACTAATGATATTTCAGCCCTATAGATCAATTTACCTATCAAAGGATTTGCAAAAAGATCAATTCCTGCTGTGATTAAAGGAGTATAAGACGTTTTACTTTGTGCATCTGCTCTTGCAAATGGATTCCCTCCAGTATATTGAGCTTTATTAATGCTTAAGCCCGCACCTGCGAAAAATCTATTCGAAGATATCTTTGATTTAACTGGCTGCTGATCATTTATTTTATAGGCAACATTTAGAAGGTCTTTTTCTGTATACTTAATTAATAGAAGTTTTCTCTCGTCAGATACCCCTTCAATATTAAATAGTCGCATTTTTCCCTGTATTTGTCCAACATACTTATTCTCTGTAAGCATATTACCCGTCTGCTCTGGTTTGAGATAAAGGTTACGAATAAGTTCAACAGGCTTTACTTCATTCTTATCCATAATGTAAAATCGTTTCTTTATATCATCCTTATAAGAGAATAAGGCAATGTTCTTACCACGATTCAATACTTTAAGAAATACGGTATCAATCCTAAAAGATGAGTCCCTGCCTGCAGAAAGATTAGACAGCTCTACTCGGCTTGTACTTACTGAGATGACGTACCTTTCGTACTTCTCCAAACTGTCAATTGCATAAGCAGCACATTCTTCAACAGTAAAAGTACGAGGCTTACTTTCAAAATTGTTTTTAAATTTAACTGAGCTTGGATTAAAAGCAGACTCCTTATAGTCTATATATCCTCTTAAAGTGTCTTTTGAATTTGTAACTACATATCCCTTTTGAAAATTTGATTGAGCAATAGACAAAAAAGGAAGTACCCATAAAAGGGCCAAAAGTGAGCGTTTCATATAATTATTTTGATTTTTCCGCAAACTTAAAAATAATTCTAACCATACATATCCTATCTTCAAAGTAAACCAGTTCGACTCCTACTTAAACAAATAATGAACTCCGAATGTAAACCGGCTAACCAAAACCTTAAATGTCTGATAATCTGTAGTTGAAGAGTTTATATAATAACCTCCAGAAAATTCCACCTTTTTATCCACAACAAAACCAGCAGTAATTTTTGGCGAGAAACTTACCGCATTAAAATCTACTTCACTTTTTTTGGTTTCAGCTCCTTGTTGCAAAGTAGACATTACATTATTACTATAGCTTGATATATTAGCCGATATCCCTGCACCTGCATAAAATTTAATCATTTGGCTATTATAAATGTTATAAATTATCTGAGGAGATAATGCGAAAGTAAGCTCATCAAAAGAATGCTTTAAATTATTACTCTCCTTATAAATTTCATTCTTGCTCGTAAATAACGTTGCATTAACTCTGTACACCATTTTACCAATCAACGGCTTCGGAATATAATCCAGTCCAACTGTTATCATCGGATTGTTCGATTTCTTTGCCACAGCGGTAGCATTTCCCAATGAGTGGCGCCCTTTATACACAAAAGAGGTCAAACTCAGCCCTGCCCCTATAAAAAACCTGGTATCTTTTACTGTAAATTCTTTGGCTGACTGATTATTTATTTTAGATACAACCTTAATTAAGTCGTTTGCATTATACTTTGCCCATTCTAATTTCACATCCTTAAGCGTCAGATCCTTCTGATATTTCTGCATCAACTGATACAATTGAACTTGAAATTTATTTTCAGTTTTTGCAAGTCCTGGTCGCTCATAATAAATGTTTCTAATCAGTTCCAATGGAACGGTATCATCTTTCGATTGAATGTAAAATCTGGTTTTAACATCATCTGTATACATAAACAAGGTAGCATTTTCTCCAGATTGCAATATTCTTAAAAATACTATATCATCTTTCGATGAAGTATCCCTTCCCGTTGATATTCTATTTAGATCATCTTTACTCATGCTTAGATTAACAGCTTCCCTGCGATATGAATAAAAATTCTCGACAACGTAGGCCTTGCAATCCTTTAAAGGGAATACCTGAGTTTTATCATCTAGGGAGTGTCTGAAATATACTGCAATTGGATTTTCGGATTCTTCTTTAAAGCTAATGAATCCCCGAAGGGTATCTTGTGCGTTGGTGATCAAATAGCCACTACGATAGCTGGTTTGGGCAATAGACAGGAATGGGATAATCCAAAAGAGGATCAGAAGAGAGCGTTTCATACGTTTATATTTTTGTTGGCTGCAAACATAAATATAAATTCAGACATTTTATTTTCCCACATTCCTATACAGCTCCGTAAAAAATTTCTAATTTCGTTGGCGAATGGAAAATTTTATAGTATCAGCCCGTAAGTACCGTCCGGCAACGTTTGAAACCGTTGTTGGCCAGCACCATATTACAGGTACACTAAAAAATGCCATCAAAAACAATCAGCTGGCTCAAGCATTTTTGTTTTGTGGGCCAAGGGGCGTAGGTAAAACTACCTGTGCACGTATCCTGGCTAAAACTATTAACTGTACTAATTTAACTGAAGATCAGGAAGCTTGTGGAACATGTGATTCATGTGTTTCATTTCAAACTGGTCACTCTTTTAATTTTCATGAACTTGATGCTGCCTCAAACAACTCAGTTGATGATATTCGCAGTTTAATTGAACAGGTCCGTATCCCGCCACAGGCAGGAAAATATAAAATCTACATTATAGATGAGGTGCACATGCTTTCTGCTAATGCATTTAATGCGTTTCTAAAAACGCTTGAAGAACCGCCATCTTACGCTATTTTTATATTAGCTACTACAGAAAAGCATAAAATACTACCAACTATTCTATCAAGATGTCAGATTTTTGATTTCAATAGAATACAGGTTGATGATATATCAGGTCATCTGAATAAGATAGCACAACGTGAAAATATTTCAGTAGAAGCTGATGGGTTACACATCATAGCCCAAAAGGCTGATGGTGGTTTGAGGGATGCACTCTCTATGTTCGACCAGATTGTAAGTTATACCAATAAAAACTTAACCTACAAATCTGTAATCGACAACCTCAATATTCTTGATTATGATTATTATTTTAAGCTTACCCAAAATCTGACCAGTGCAGATGTGAGTAATGCACTAATCTTATTTGACGAGATTTTAAATAATGGTTTTGATGGTAACAATTTCATCAATGGTTTAGCAGGTCACCTTCGTAACTTATTGGTAGCCAAAGACCCTCAAACTACAAAACTATTAGAGGTAAGCGAGAACATTAAACAGAAATACATTACGCAAAGTCAGCAAACACCTGTTTCGTTTATACTTACAGCGTTAAATCTTGCCAATCAGTGCGATCTTAATTATAAGAACAGCAAAAATCAGCGATTGCAAGTAGAGCTGGCTCTAATAAAAATGTGCCACATCCCTTCGGTACTTCAACTAGCCCAGCTACCTAACAATTCCGCCACTGACATAGATCAGATTAAAAAAAAAACTAATGTAAGTTCTATTGCCCCTGCAAATACACCACCTGCAGAAGTACAAAATAAGGCATCGGAACCTATTAAAATACCTGAAGTAGCGAAGGACCCGCAACAGAATTCAGCACCTTTACCTTCAATCCCTGTAGCAAAAACGACCAGCCCCTCTCCGACTACCAAGATTGCACTAAAGCCTCTTGCTGACAATAAAAAAATCGCGACATTAATTCCGTCGTTAAATGATATTGGACGTACAGAGGAAGGCGAAGAAGGTGATGAGCCAAAGTACATTAGCGGAGATGCAAGAGAAGCTTTTACATACGAGCAGCTGTTTACACTCTGGACTCAATATGCGAATAAAGCAAAAGATGATGGGAAGATCAATATATACACCTTGCTTAGTAGCTCAGATCCAATACTTGACTCTCCGGAGGAAATTACGGTACATGTAGAGCACAAGCTACAGGAAGCTTTATTGCAAGAAGAAATGATAGATTTTCTAAATTTCTTAAGACCAAACCTGAGAAACTTTAATCTTTCAATTAAGGCTAAACAAGTGGAAAGGACAGTGGTAAACAGACTTTATACCAATAAAGAAAAGTATGAATATCTGATTGAAAAAAATCCTAAACTGGAAGAAATGCGTAAACGTTTCAATCTCGACGTTAATTCTTAGAAGGTTTTCCTGGTGGCATATCGTTAGTAGGGTACCCTTCTTCATCCAGATCATCACGATCATCTTCAGGAGTACGTGCCAACAACTGATCTTCCGGTTCTAATTCAAGACTTTCTAAAGTATCAATATGCATAGCGGCACTTTCCAGGTTCTCTCCTATTTGTTGATCTTCATCATAAGCAGATCCATTATATGGATTTGCCTCGTCGTATGTTGAAATACTATCCTCACCATTTGGAGCAGACGTATCATAAGGAAGTGGATGATCATACTCACTATCCTCACCTCTTACATCAAATTCAAAACTATTTCGGTTTTTATCGTATGACAAATTATCAAAATCTTTAGTTTCCCCTAACTCAGTAGGATGAAGTTTATCGAGTGCTTTTCTATCGCCTGGAACATTGTTTTGGTCTGCGCTCATAATGGTAAATTTTAAATAAACTTAGATAAAATTGTTTTTATATACAATAAGGCTTTCATGGATACGATGTGTAATTACAACCTCAAAAAACATAGAATTGTTTTCGGTTTTTAAATGAAAAAAAGAGGCCCGCTTGCTTGATGCAAACAGGCCTCTTTTTTAACCTTTTTATCTTATAAACCTGCTAAAGTAGCATTTAATGTTTCGCTTGGGCGCATTGCTTTAAATGCCAAGTCATCATTAGGATGATAATAACCACCAATACTTTGTGGTTTACCTTGCGCACCTATTAATTCTCCGGTAATCTTCGTTTCATTTTCAGCCAAAGCTTTAGCTAGTGGCGCAAATCTTGCCTGTAATTCTGTATCTTTGGTTTGTGCTGCCAGGCCTTCTGCCCAATACAACGCTAAATAGAAATGTGAACCTCTATTGTCTATCTGACCTACTTTACGAGCAGGAGACTTATCGTTTGCAAGGAACTTCTCAGTAGCTAAATCTAAAGTTTCGGCCAAAACCAAAGCTTTTGGGTTATTTTGTGTTTGCCCTAAATGCTCAAGGGAAACAGCTAATGCCAAAAACTCGCCTAACGAATCCCAACGTAAATAACCCTCTTCAATAAACTGTTCGATATGTTTTGGTGCAGAACCACTTGCTCCAGTTTCGAACAATCCACCACCATTCATTAATGGTACAATAGATAACATTTTTGCTGATGTACCTAGTTCTAAAATTGGGAATAAATCTGTTAAATAATCACGTAATACGTTACCGGTTACCGAAATGGTATCTTCTCCTTTTCTTATTCTATCTAAAGTAAATTTAGTAGCTTCAATAGGTGACAAAATACGAATATCTAAACCAGTTGTGTCATGATCTAATAAGTACTTATTTACTTTTGCAATAATCTCTCTATCGTGTGCTCTGTTTTCATCCAACCAAAAAACAGCTGGAGTAGCAGATAAACGAGATCTGTTTACCGCCAATTTAACCCAATCCTGAATTGGTGCATCTTTAGTTTGGCACATGCGGAAGATATCGCCTTTTTCAACCTTCTGGTCAAAGAAAACCTGTCCATTAGCATCTGTTACACGAATTGTTCCTGAAGCAATTGCCTGGAAAGTTTTATCATGAGAGCCATACTCTTCAGCTTTTTGCGCCATTAAGCCTACGTTTGGTACAGAACCCATAGTAGTAACATCAAAAGCACCATGAGCCTTGCAGTCGTCAATAGTAGCAGTATAAACACCTGCATAGCAACGATCTGGAATTATAGCAATGGTATCTTGTTGTTTGTTGTCCTTGTTCCACATTTGACCAGAAGTACGGATCATTGCAGGCATAGAAGCATCAACAATAACATCAGAAGGGACATGAAGATTGGTAATTCCTTTATCTGAATTTACCATGGCCAAAGCCGGGCCATTTTCAATTGCCTGTGCAATTGCAGCTTCAACTTCAGCTTGTTTAGGGTTTCCTGCTATTTTAGCATAAACATCACCCAAACCATTCCGGGTATCAACATTTAATTCTTTGAATAAATCGGCATATTTAGCAAAAACATCTGCAAAATAAACTTCTACAATAGCACCAAAAATGATAGGATCAGAAACCTTCATCATGGTAGCTTTTAAATGTGCTGAAAGTAAAACTCCAGCAGCTTTTGCCTCTTCAATAGCTTTTGCAACGAAAGTTTTTAAAGCTGAAAGGCTCATTACCGAGCTATCGATAACTTCGCCTGCTTTTAGAGGCGACAATCCTTTTAATTCAGACACAGCTCCGTTTGCATCAACAAACTCAATTTTAAATTGAGCAGCTTCTGCTACAGTAACCGATTTTTCAGATCCATAAAAATCTCCTTCGGTCATGCTGACAACCTTAGTTTTAGAATCTGCAGACCAGGCTCCCATTGAATGTGGATTAGCTTTTGCATAATTTTTAACTGCTTTCGGCGCTCTACGGTCTGAGTTGCCTTCACGTAAAACCGGATTAACGGCCGAACCTAAAACTTTTGCATATTTTGCTTTGATTGCTTTTTCTTCCTCGGTCTGTGCATTATCTGGATAATTAGGAATGGCATATCCTTGAGATTGCAACTCTGTAATTGCACCAACCAATTGTGGAATAGAAGCCGAAATATTAGGCAATTTAATAATATTAGCCTCTGGTGTGGTAGCCAATTGGCCCAGTTCTGTCAACGCATCTCCAACCTTTTGGTCTTCCTTTAAAAACTCAGGAAAGTTTGCCAAAATTCTTCCGGCCAAAGAAATGTCTCTGGTTTCTACATCAATACCAGCTGATGCTGTAAAAGCTTGTACAATTGGTAATAATGAATAGGTTGCCAACATTGGCGCTTCATCTGTTTTGGTATAGATAATTTTTGATGTATTCGACATATTTTTATAAATACGATTATATGAATAAAAAAATAAAAGCAGTATTGTTTATGATAAACGTGCTTTCTATTAAAATCGCCTAAAGATATAATAAACAGATGAATTTCATGGTGTTTATTTTGTCACATCAACCTTACTTATTGATTAAACATTGAGCTAAAACTAAGGACAACCTATTATTTTTGCCATTAAATTTTAGCTTTGTTAAAGAATGAAAATATTTTTAACAAGCCTTATAGTACTTGCAGGAATTGCAGTTTCAGCCCAGGCGCAACAAGATTCAACCAAAAGGTTAAATGAGGTTACGATAAGACCTTATTTTTCTAATCAATCTTTAATCAGATCCACTGGAGCAATTGGTCTTATTGACAGTACAATCCTTGACAGGCAATCGGGCAATTCTTTTGTCTCGGCGCTAAACACAGTTACTGGTGTTAGAATGGAAGAACGTTCTCCTGGAAGTTACCGACTATCTATAAGGGGCAGTTTATTAAGATCCCCATTTGGAATAAGAAATATAAAAATATATCTGGACGATTTCCCTTTAACTGATGCAGGGGGAAATAGTTACCTAAATGCTTTAGATGTTGCAAGTGCAAGCCAGATACAGATTTTAAAAGGACCTCAAAGTAGTATTTATGGGGCTAACTCGGGAGGCGTTGTTTTAATACAACCCCAAGGCACCAATACTATGGCAGCTAATAATTCGATAGCACTAAAGCTTGAAGGAGGATCCTTCGGGTCTTTTCATCAAAATGCGGTATTACAACATCAGGCAGGAAAGTATAGCTTAAATATCACTCAAGCTTATCAGCGAAGTGATGGTTATCGCGATCATAGCGGCATGGACCGGAAATACTTCCAATCTCTTCAAAAATGGGATTATAGTAAAACTGCGAGTTTAAAAGCCCTGTTATTTTATTCTGACCTACATTATAATACACCAGGAGGCTTAACTGCTGAACAGTATTTACAGAATCCCTCGTTATCTCGCCCTGCTGCCGGACAAACCAAAAGCGCCATAGATCAAAATGCGGGTATTTATAGTAAAACTATATACGGTGGAATTTCTAACAACTGGATCATCAACAGTCATTTTAAACACGTAATTTCTGTATTTTCTTCTTACACGGATTTTAAAAACCCATTTATTACTAATTATGAAAAGCGCAAAGAGTTTACACTAGGCCTACGCTCTTATTTGGAATATGCCAGAAGTTCATCGGACGTAGACTGGAAATTTAATATCGGATTAGAAAGTATGAAAACAGGTACTGATTTTGACAATTATGATAACAATTTTGGTCAGCCGGGCACAGTTCAAGCTTCTGATAAACTAAATGCCAATTCAAATTTTGCGTTTGCACATCTTGGCATCGATATATCTCAAAAGCTATTAATTGAGTTATCAGCAAGTGCAAACTTATATGGTTACAATTACCGAAGCATTGCTCCGACTGCGACCTCAATAAAAACAAATAGATTCAATGTTCAATTTATGCCAAGGATTGCTTTATCTTATTTATTAGACGATCAATTCTCTCTCAGATCATCCATAAGCAAGGGCTACTCTCCACCAAGTCTTGCAGAAGTACGAGCTTCAAACAATGTAATTAATATTGACCTACAACCTGAATATGGTTGGAATTATGAAGCAGGGATAAGATATGAAGGTTTAAATAAGAGGCTTTTTGTAGATGTTACGGGATTTTATTACAACCTTAAAAATGCAATTGTGAGACGAACAGTTTTAATAAATGAAAAGGAGGCAGATTATTTTATAAATGCGGGAGGCACAAAGCAATGGGGCCTGGAAAGCTCATTGGCATTTTGGATTATCCCTTCCAATGGAAATAATTTTATAAGAGGATTACAATTAAGAAATTCATATACCTTAAGCCGTTTTAAATTCGACAAGTATATAGATAAGACCGTCGATTTCTCTGGCAATAGCCTTACAGGGGTTCCTAAAGCAACAGTTATTAACAGTACAGATGTTCGGTTACCAAAAGGATTTTATCTGTTTTTACAGCACAATTATACCTCAAGCATCCCACTAAATGATGCTAATACTGTTTATGCTAAAAAATACCATTTAGTACAGGCAAAAATTGGTAAAAAGAACCTTCGCATAGGCAAGACCCTCCTCGAAGTTTATGCCGGAGCAGATAATTTACTAAATGAAAAATACAGTTTAGGCAACGATTTAAATCCTCTTGGAGGCAGGTACTTTAACGCCGCTGCAACCCGTAACTTTTACGGGGGCTTAACATTATGTTTATAACTAGTTAATAACTATTCTCAAATCACCTTTTTTTTTAAATCAATTGTTCGTAATTTTCTATTAGACAATACGAAACAATGAATTCTAGCAACGAAACCTTATTTTCAGAAAAGCAGCGCTTTGGTCAAAAATGGATTTGGGCAATTTTAATTGGAGCCAATTTGATATTTTTTTATGGTGTGTTTTATCAGGTCTTTGAAAGAAAATCTTTCGATGATAACTCCATGAGCAATATGCAACTGATAACGGCTTCAGTCCTTATGTTTTTATTTACCCTTGCATTTCTAGTACTGAAACTAGAGACCTATATTAAAAAAGACGGGATTTATGTTCGTTTTTTCCCATTTCATTTAACAGTGAGAAAGTATTCGTGGGACAATATTCAAAGATTTTCTGTTAGACAATATGACCCTATTTCGGAATATGGAGGATGGGGTTTTAGATTTGGATTTCTAAAAAAAGGAATGGCCTTTAATGTTTCCGGAAATAAAGGAATACAACTTGTTTTAAAAAATGGATCAAGATTATTAATAGGGACCAATAAACCGGAAGAAGCTTCGGAAACACTTCAAAAGCTAAAGCATGGCTCTAATATCAAATATTAAGGGTTTACTTTTTGAATATTGGTCGTGTTGGATATCTCCTATGCCTTAAATTATTGAACACTAAAGCTACCAGAAACAAAATCATTATTCCCGACAACACCGGAGAGAGCACATACATATAACCTAAAGCTTTTATCTTTTCACTTCCGATTACAGCTATCAGTGCAGTAGCTCCACCAGGAGGATGCAATGTCTTGGTAATTTGCATCGCTACTATTGAGATTGAAACCGCTAAAGCGCAGGCCAGCCAGACTTCGCCAGAGGAAAATTTGGCAACTGTAACCCCAATTATTGCTGAAATCAAATGGCCACCTATTAAGTTTCTTGGTTGTGCCAATGGACTATTAATGATACCATAAATAAGGACAGAAGACGCTCCAAAAGAACCTATGAGGTATAAATTATCATTAGCTACAAGGTATTTACTATTCAGTAATCCAATTAAACCTATCCCAATAAATGATCCTATAAAAGTAAGGATATGCTCCTTTGCATCAATTAAAGTTTCACGATACAGTACATACCTCGCCCTACGATAGTGCTTCCTAATTCTCTTTCTCGGCATTGCTCTTTAAAATATCGCGCAAAAGTAAGGTTATATCTCGCCAATTACTAGTAATCATCTAAATATCACCACTTTTTACAAACCACAAACTAAAAAGATGAGCTCCTAATTCATTCATCATTTTAGTATCTAATTAGTAGCCGGCAGTAAAGTGTTGCTGAGGATGTTTATTATTTTCGAGCTCATCAACAATTACTACAGCTAAATCCTGTACAGACAAGGCGCTCCTACCCTCTTCATCAAATACAGGGATATTTGGCCCCAGACGGAACTTTCCCGTACGACCTGTGGTAATTCCTGGGTGCATTTCAATAGCCGGGCTAAAGAAACTCCATTGCAAATCTTTTTCTTGTTTCAGCGTATTTAAATAATCTCTGGCTGCAGTAGCGCCCGCTTTATAATCATCGGGAAAATCAGGTCCATCAACTAATTGTTTTCCATCAATTTCCAAACTTCCGGCACCTCCAACAACAATTAAACGATTTACCCCAACGGCTTTAACTGCTTTCTGTATGGCCTCAGAACCTGCAATAAAATCACTGTACAAATTAGGATTAGTCCACCCACCATTATAAGCGCTGATTACCACCTCAGTTCCTTTTAATGTCTTTATTAATGCTGAAGTATCATTAACATCAATCCCTTTAACAATCAACTTATCATTTTCAACTTTAATTCTTTCCGGACTACGCACAATAGCGGTCACCTCACGCCCACGATTAAGTAATTCGTTTAAAATTGCGGTTCCAACAAAACCACTTGCGCCAATCAGTGTTGTTTTCATATCCTTATATTTTTTAGAATTTTTGATTTGTTTTATCGCATTGTAAACCTCTCTCGGCTTGTATTTGTTTCATGCCTATATAAACTTTATATTAACTAGCTTTTATTATTAGCAAGTATCGGGTTTTGGGGCAGTATTCGTAAGTGTAATTTTGCTTAATAAACTAAAGATCATGGAAACATTAAGTCAGATTGATTACAATAGAATTGCCCAGGCAATAGCGTACTTAAAAGTAAATTTTAAACAACAGCCTTCACTTGATGAGATTGCCGAACATGTTAACCTTAGTCCTTTTCACTTTCAGCGTATGTTTAAAGAATGGGCCGGAGTTACACCAAAAAAATTCCTACAGTATCTTTCAATTGAATACGCAAAAAGCATTCTTAAAGATAAACAAGCTACCTTGTTCGATGCTGCATACGAGACAGGCCTATCCGGAACCAGTCGCCTCCACGACCTTTTCATAAACATAGAAGGAATGACTCCCGGCGAGTTTAAAAATGGAGGCGAACAGCTAACGATAAACTATAGTTATGCAGAAAGCCCTTTTGGATCTCTTATTGTCGCGTCAACAAAAAAAGGCATTTGCTATATGGCATTTGCTGATGATCAAAACGATGCACTGGTAGCTTTAAAAAACACTTTCCCCAATGCCCAATATCATCCGCTATTGGACATGATGCAGCAGAACGCACTTTACATATTTACTCAGGATTGGAGTAGAATAAATGAAATCAAACTTCATTTAAAGGGGACGGATTTTCAAATAAAGGTATGGCAAACCTTACTGAAAGTACCAACTGGGGGTTTATCTACTTATGGCACTATTGCTGCATCTATTAACAATCCAAAGGCAAGCAGAGCGGTAGGGTCTGCAGTTGGAGATAACCCTGTTGCATTTTTAATTCCGTGTCACAGAGTTATTAAATCAACAGGGGAATTTGGCGAGTATCATTGGGGTATTTCAAGAAAAACAGCAATTATAGGATGGGAAGCTGCGAAAACAAGCAATCAGGGTTAACGTAAAAAGACCATGCCGGCATTTCCTACCGAAACGCCGCATGGTCGGGAACCTCACATTAATCGCACCAATCCTTTATCGCATTAAATACTGCGAAATATCTTAAATTCATAAATACCAGCAATCTCTTTAGCCGAAGTGGGCATTAAGGCTAAACGCACCCACCTCCCCTTAGCTTTATTTTCATCTACATAACATGGAATTGCTATTTTTGTATTGGCACTTTTATCTGAAAAAGTAGACCAACTTACGCTATCAATTGAATATTCAATTTTGTACTGCGCACCTTTATTTGAGAGGCTATTTCCATCAGACACACTTATTAGCTCATGTCCAAGCGGATCATCTTTAGAAATTGCAGGCTTCCATTCAGATACAATTTGACCTGAAGCTGGTGAATAGTTTAATACTAAATTATCACGTATAACTTGGGACAAACATAAAATTGTGGTTATAGCTTTAAGCATAACTCTAATTTCAAATTCATGTGTTTAAAATATTTGGTTAGCAAATTGATTATTTACAACACAAAAATATACGCGCTTAAGGTGCTAAAGATGGACAGTCACTTTAAAAAAATGGATTATATTACTATCTTTCGTTCCGAACACCAATCACTAACGCCCAACTCAGATAAAATGGAAAAAAAAAGAGATGGCTTCCAGGGACAAAAAGCAATTGTTTTGCCTCGCAATATTATTGCTAAATATTGCTTACACAACCCTTTGATTTCTAATGCATACATCACTGATATCGGATATTATCCGAAAGCAAAATTTCATTACCGCGCGCGCTCCCAAGGAATTGATCAACACATCTTAATTTACAATATAGAAGGTTTAGGCTGGGCCGAAATAGAAGACAAACAATATACGATTGCACCTGGCAATTTTTTTATAGTTCCAGCAGGCAAGCTTAACCGTTATGGAGCTGATGAAAAAAACCCCTGGTCTATTTACTGGATTCATTTTAAAGGACCTACGGCTGATGCATTCGTAAATAACCACTTTGAAAGAACTAAATCTTATCAGGGAACGATATCTTTTAATCAAAATCGAATGGCTCTTTTTGATGAGATTTACAAACATCTTGAACGTGGATATGGATATGAGAATCTTAGTTACGTTAACATGATCCTTAACCATCTTCTATCTTCTTTTCTATTCCATGAAACCTTTAACGGGGTATCTCTAAACGACAACTCATCTGATGTTGTTAATTTATCAATTTTATTCATGCAAGAAAACATGGATAATATGCTCTCATTAAATGAACTTGCTAGCCACGTGAATGTTTCTGCTTCTTACTTTTCCAGTCTATTTAAAAAGAAGACAGGCTTCTCTCCAATTGAATATTTCAATCATTTAAAAATTCAAAAAGCAGGACAATACCTGCAGTTTACAGATATGCGAATTAAGGAAATAGCATATAATTTTGGAATGGAGGATCCCTATTATTTTTCAAGATTGTTTACTAAAATAATGAGTATATCCCCTAAAGAATATCGTGCAAAATTTAGCACTTCTTTGAAAGACTCCGCCAAAGATAAAATACCAGATAGCTCTCCCATCCTGGATAATCATTAAAAAACAGTTCAATTTCCTTATGCTGCTTTTTATTTCCAATGATTTTATGGTTCAACAATGAATTTAGAAGCCCCGCATCTCCATAAGGAACACATGAATGTTCTTTTAAAGACTTCATAAGCGCATAGTTAGCGGTCCAAACACCTATACCCTTAATATTATTCAATGCCTTTTGTCTAGCATTAAGATCTGGCAAAGCGAGCAATTTATCTTTGCTAATTTCTCCACTAGCAAATGCTTTAGCTATAGTAATCAGATATTCCGCTTTGCTTTTCGAAAACTGCATTTCCTTTAGGTCTTCAGGATAAAGTTTGGCCAGCACCTTGCAATCAGGAAATACATAATAATTGACCCCATTATAAGAAATGGAGTCTCCATATTTTTCTACAAGCCTTCTTTTTAATTTATAGGCAAAAGTAAGGTTAATTTGCTGACCTATTATCGCCCAGCAAATAGCTTCAAATAAATTAGGAATACCTATTAAACGCAACCCATTATATGACATTCTCATATAAGCTAACCTCTCATCATTTTTTATCAACTGATAAAAAGATTCCATATCTTTCTCAAGATCAAACCAATCAGATACAAATTGCCTAAGTTTATTTAAATCACTTTTTTTAAGATCACCTTCAAGTAGCTCGATCTGCAATTTGCTTTCATAAAATGCTACACTAACCAATACTTGCTGGCCTTCAATTTCGATAACTTTTATCACTTGATTTGCATTTACCTTATGCATACAATCGTCAAAGTTCCTATCCAGAAACCATAAGCATTCTTGAAAATTAAAATTCAAAGGGGCTTCAATGGATATGATCTGCTTACTCATATCTCAAAAGTATTCATTTGTTTGAACAATAAAATCTGTTTCTTGCTTAAGATAAAATTCAGGAACCATAAAAATGGCAGGGCTATTGCGGAGAGAAACAGGAACAATTAATCTCATTATGAAAAAATCACTTGTCCTGCTAACCGGCATCGCCTTACTCGTATCTGCCTGCAACAGTAGTAATACTACTAGCAATGATGCCGACAGCACTTCAGTAACATCTGTTGATACTACGCTTACACCAGCAGTACCAGCTCAAGTAAAAGTGACGGATTGTTATATTTACATAAAGAATAGGGACACTGTGAAGCTTAAGTTAAATACTGAAAACGAAGAATTAACAGGAGATTTAAGTTACAATTTGTTTGAAAAAGACAGCAACAAAGGTACTATTGCCGGAGAAATTAAAGGTGACACCATCCTTGCAGAATACACATATGATTCAGAAGGAATGCGATCGACCAGAGAGATTGTGTTTTTAAAAAGGGACGGAAAATTATATGAAGGTTTTGGAGATGTAGAAGAGAAAAGTGGTAAAACTGTATTTAAAAATAGAGCGAAACTAAAATTTGAAGACGCAATCATACTTTCCTTAACAGAATGTAAATAGTCTAAAAATTCTCAAAACGCTCCCAGAAACCATCAACAGGTAGCTTAGCAAAAATATTCACCGGTTCTTTCTTTACCGGATGAATAAATTGTAACCTGCGTGCATGCAAGCAAATACTTCCTTTACGGCTTCCTCTGGGGTAACCATATTTATTATCTCCTACAATAGGGCACCCTAATGTGGACAACTGTACTCGGATTTGATGCGATCGTCCTGTAAGTGGATCAACCTCTATCAGATAGTAACCACCCAGCTCACCTAATAATCTATAACTCAATTCCGAACGTTGGCTTCCTGGCACTTCTATATTATGCGGAGTAACCACATTCTTTTGAGGGTTTTTAACCAGCCAATGAACCAGTGTTCCCGAAGGTTTTGCTGGTTTATTTCTTACTATGGCCCAATAAGTCTTTTTTACTTCACGGTTTTTGAATACTGCATTCATCCGTTCAAGTGCCTTACTTGTTTTAGCAAAAAGAATTACTCCACTAACCGGCCTATCTAAGCGATGTACAACGCCTAGAAAGGCGCTATTAGGCTTATTATATTTTTTAGCAAGATACTTTTTTACCTGCTCATCGAGAGGTTCATCACCTGTCTCATCAATTTGAACAATATCACCTGCACGTTTTAATACAGCTATCAGGTGATTGTCTTCATAAAGTACATCTTTATCGATTACCGGCATTAATACTGCTCCTTTTCGTTCGGGAAATCCTTTGCTTTAACATCTTTAATATATGATTGTGCTGCGCCTAATATGCCATCATATAAATTTATATATTGACGTAAAAAGCGAGGTTTAAATCCTTTTGTTAAACCAATCATATCATTAACTACCAATACTTGTCCATCACAATCTGGACCTGCACCAATACCTATAGTAGGTATCTGTAAACTTTGAGAAACTATTTTAGCTAATTTGGCTGGTATTTTCTCAAGCACAATAGCGAAACACCCCGCCTCCTGCAATGCAAGCGCATCAGTTTTTAACTTTTCCGCTTCATCTTCATCTTTGGCTCTAACAGTATAGGTACCGAATTTATAGATCGATTGCGGAGTTAATCCAAGATGTCCCATAACAGGAATTCCTGCCGTAATAATACGAGATATAGATTCTGCAACTTCAGTTCCACCTTCGAGTTTTACACCATGAGCACCAGATTCTTTCATGATTCTGATTGCCGAATTTAATGCTTCCTTAGAGTTACCTTGGTAGCTACCAAAAGGCAAATCGACAACTACAAATGCACGCTTTGCACCTCTAACCACACCTTGAGCATGGTAAATCATTTGATCAAGAGTTATTGGCAGAGTAGTTTCATGTCCGGCCATTACATTAGAAGCTGAATCTCCAACCAATAATACGTCCAAACCTGCATCGTCAAGAATGGTCGCCATCGAATAATCGTAAGCGGTTAACATAGCTATTTTTTCTCCACTAGCCTTCATTTCCTGAAGTATATGTGTGGTTATGCGTTTAACCTCTTTGTTTACAGACATAGTTCTATAGTTTTGTAGCGACAAAATTAGTTTTTACATTCGAAATAAACACAGTTTTATCGTTTTTGTGACATTTAGTTCATGCCCCGATCGCTTTCCTCCCCTACTACATATATAAGAAGTATCCCGTAACTAACAGATGTCCTCTAAAACAATGTTAAAAAAACACTTGATTTAAAACATCAAAAATGTATCTTTGTATCCCGAAATGAGGGGGTCACTTAACAGCACATATGTTAACTACAATAACGGCATCAAAACCGTGATAAGACCATCATTTTCTCCTTTTTTAATCCCAATAATTTCTCTTAATAATTACCATGACTAATTACACCAAGTTACCTGCAATCTTGTTACTGGCTGATGGCACAGTTTACCACGGTAAAGCCGCTGGAAAAATAGGCACAACAACAGGCGAAATCTGTTTCAATACAGGTATGACAGGATATCAGGAAATTTTCACTGATCCTTCTTATTTCGCTCAGATTATGGTAACCACCAATGCGCATATTGGAAATTATGGTATCCACAAAGATGAAACTGAATCGGAAAACATAAAAATCGCTGGTTTAGTTTGTAAAAATTACAACATCGGTTTTAGCCGTAAAGAAGCTTCTGAATCTATACAGGATTATTTTCAGAATGAAAACATCGTAGGTATTTCTGACATTGATACACGCGCTTTGGTTCGTCACATCAGAAATAAAGGAGCAATGAATGCGATTATCTCTTCAGAAATCACTGACCTTGACGAATTAAAAAGTAAATTAGCTGAAGTACCTTCAATGGATGGTTTAGAATTATCTTCTAAAGTTTCCACCAAAACTCCTTACTTCTACGGTTCTCCGGAGGCAACCTACAAAATAGCAGCTTTAGATTTAGGAATTAAAAAGAATATACTACGCAACTTCGACGCAAGAGATATTTACGTTCAGGTTTTCCCTGCCAAAACCACTTTCGAGGAAATGGACAAATGGGGTGCTGACGGATATTTCATCTCTAATGGCCCTGGCGATCCATCAGCAATGCCTTATGCGATTGAAACTGTTACTAAAATATTAGCAGCCGACAAACCTCTTTTCGGAATTTGCTTAGGCCATCAATTGCTTGCAGAAGCAAATGGCATAGGCACAATGAAAATGTTTAACGGCCACAGGGGCTTAAATCACCCGGTTAAAAACATCATTAAAAACCACTGCGAAGTAACTTCACAGAACCATGGTTTTGGAGTAATACCTGAAGACGTTAGAAAATCTGACAAAGTAGAGATCACTCACATCAATTTAAATGATCAATCTATTGAAGGTATCCGCGTGAAAGGTAAAAAAGCATTCTCAGTACAGTATCACCCTGAGTCTTCTCCAGGCCCACATGATTCACGTTACCTTTTTGACGATTTCATTGACATGATCAAAGGCGAATTAGCCTGGTAATATTTACCGGTTCAAAATTATCATTTTACCGACATTTTAGAAGGTTTAGCAGAATAGCGTTTTCTATTCCTCTAAACCTTCTTACATTTATAACATGGATAAAACGAATGCCATTATCAGTGTAAAAAACCTGGTAAAAAAGTATGACGATTTCACTGCTGTCCAAGGTATCAGCTTTGAAGTTTATCAGAATGAGATATTTGGTCTTTTAGGGCCAAATGGTGCAGGAAAAACAACCACACTTGAAATTATAGAAACGCTTCGTGAAAAAACTTCGGGAGAGATTATAGTTGATGGCTATTCGGTTGACAAGGATGCAAGCAAAATCAAAAGGATTATTGGAGTACAATTACAGGCAGCGGGTTATTACCCTAATCTAAATCTGGTTGAGCTAATGGAGCTGTTTGCCGGACTTTATGGCGTAGACGTAAAACCTATGGAGATGCTCGAAAAGGTAAATCTTCAGGATAAAGCAAAAGCTAAGTACAAAGCCCTATCTGGCGGACAGAAGCAACGTTTCTCTATCGCTACTACACTTATTAACTCTCCTAAAATCATTTTCCTTGACGAACCTACTACAGGATTAGATCCGCAGGCACGCCGTAATTTATGGGATTTAATTATTGACATAAGAAATAATGGCACAACTGTAGTGATCACAACTCATTACATGGATGAGGCAGAACAGCTTTGTGATCGTGTTGCTTTTGTTGAGCGCGGTGAAATCATTGCATTAGACACGCCTGACAACCTGATTGACAATCTGATCAACAGTGGCTTTGAACGCCAAAAAGAAGTTAAAAAAGCCAATCTAGAAGACGTTTTCATCAATCTGACGGGAAAAGAGTGGCGCGAAGATAATTAATACAAAACATGAGCAAACCTTATAATAATACCAAAGCTACACTGGCACTTGCAAAAGCAAGTTTTCGTTCCATCATGCGTAGCCCTTCGGCAGTTGTTTTTACACTTGCCTTTCCTTTAATTTTCATTCTTGTTTTTGGCTTTTTAGGAGGAGGTGGTGTAAAGGTTGATTTAGCTATTGCACCTGGTTCGGACCTTCAAAACCCTATTATTAATGCACTTGAGCAAATCAATGTCATACATATCATTGAGGACAAAGAAGCGGACGAAATAAAGACAGAGCTTGAAAAAGGACATGTCGCAGCTGTAATCAACGTTCAAAAAAATGCAACTGGTACACCAGCCTACCTTGCCAACGTTCAATACACCTCAGCATCTATCGATAAAGGGAGTATCCTTAAGTCTGTACTGACGAACCTTATGTATACTTTAAATTCAAAAGACATCAAACCTACTATAGCTCAGTTAAACGAAAGCACCGTTCAAGGTAGAATTTACCGCACTATAGACTTCATTTTACCAGGACAGCTAGGCTTCTCTTTATTAAGTACAGGCGTATTTGGAACAGCATTTGTATTTTTTAGCTTAAGACAAACTTTGGTTATTAAGCGTTTCTTTGCCACACCTGTTAGCAGAGCGAGTATTGTTTTTGGCGAAGGTATTGCAAGAATAGGTTTTGCACTTTGTGGAGCCGTATTTATTATACTTATCGGACATTTCTTTTTCCATTTCACATTAATACATGGTGTAGTCACCGTATTAAATATGCTTCTACTTGCCATCATTGGGCTTGTAGTATTTATGGGCTTTGGCTTTATCGTATCAGGGATAGCAAAAAGTGAAAGCACTATCCCTCCTATTTCAAATATCATTACGTTACCTCAGTTTCTATTATCGGGCACATTTTTTTCAATCGATGCATTTCCGTCATGGCTTCAACCAATAAGTCGCGCATTACCGCTAACATACCTTAATGATGCCATGAGAAAGGTAGCTTTTGAAGGCGCTGGTTTATGGGATGTGAAACATCAAATCCTGATTATGGCGATCTGGGGAATCGGAGTATATATCGTTGCTGTTAAGGTATTTAAATGGGAGTAAACTACTAATCCCCCTCTTTTTTTCTAGGAAAAACGAATATTTGTTTTTAAATTTCATAATAGAAAAACAAATATTCTATCAATAATTTAACATCAGGTAGTGATGAAAAATTTAATATCACTGCCACTAAACTAAATTAAACTCCTATGAAAAAACTAGCAGCAGAATTTATCGGTACATTTTGGCTCGTTCTGGGCGGTTGCGGTAGCGCCGTTTTAGCCTGCAATTATCCAGGTGCAGGCATTGGCTTTGCCGGTGTAGCACTTGCCTTCGGATTAACAGTAGTAACTATTGCTTATGCTCTTGGCCACATATCCGGAGCACATCTAAATCCCGCAGTTTCAATCGGCCTTTGGATTGGTGGACGTTTTGACGGAAAAGATCTTATTCCATATATCATTTCACAAGTACTAGGGGGCATCGTAGCCGCCGGAGTGCTATATGTTATTGCTACCGGAAATGGTAATCCTATTGGAGGATTTGCAGCAAATGGTTACGGAGACCTATCTCCTGGAAAATACAGCATGACCGCAGCATTGGTTACCGAAATAGTAATGACCTTTATTTTTTTAATCATAATATTAGGGGCAACTGATGACAGGGCTCCAAAAGGATTTGCAGGTCTGGCAATAGGTCTTGGATTAACACTAATTCACTTAATTAGCATCCCTGTAACCAACACCTCCGTTAATCCCGCAAGAAGCACCAGTCAGGCCCTCTTTGTTGGTGGTGAGGCTTTAAGTCAACTTTGGTTGTTTTGGGTTGCGCCTATAGTCGGTGCCATTTTAGCCGGAATTGTATACAAAGCTATTTTTGCTGCGAAGTCAGAAAACACATAAACTTAACTAACTACAAAACAACTCAATAACAATAAAATCATTAAATAATCATCAATCAAAAAGTCGTAATTAAATTAATTACGACTTTTTTGCGTTTAATTTTTAACTTTGGATATCGCCTTAGTAATTGTAACTTTTACACTAAGGGTTATTTACAAATAAAAACCAATAAAAATGAGTTTAATAATTGATGTTCGTGCGCGGCAAATACTTGACTCCCGCGGCAATCCTACAATCGAAGTAGATGTAATTACAGAAAATGGCATCCTTGGTCGTGCAGCAGTACCATCAGGAGCTTCTACTGGTATGCATGAAGCTGTGGAGTTAAGAGATGGTGATAAAAAAGTTTATTTAGGTAAAGGTGTTTTAAAAGCCGTTGCTAACGTAAACGATAAAATTGCTGATGAATTAAAAGGTGTTGACGTATTTGAACAAAATGCTATCGACAGCTTAATGATCAAGCTAGACGGAACAGAAAACAAAGGAAATCTTGGTGCTAATGCTATCTTAGGTGTTTCTTTAGCGGTGGCTAAAGCTGCAGCTCAAGAAAGCCGCCAGCCTTTATACCGTTATATCGGCGGTGTTAATGCTAATATTTTACCTATTCCGATGATGAACATCGTAAACGGTGGTTCTCACTCTGATGCTCCTATTGCTTTTCAAGAATTTATGATCATGCCAGTTGGTGCATCTTCATTCTCTGAAGCATTAAGATGGGGAACAGAAGTATTCCATAACTTAAAAGCTATTTTACATGATAGAGGTCTTTCAACAGCTGTAGGTGACGAAGGTGGATTTGCTCCAACTTTTGCAGGTACTGAAGATGCAGTTGAAACTATCATCCAAGCTATCGAAAAAGCAGGCTACAAAGCTGGCGAGCAAATCTTCTTAGCATTTGACTGCGCTGCTTCTGAGTTCTACAAAGATGGTAAATACGACTATACTAAATTTGAAGGCGATAAAGGTGCTATCCGCACAAGCGCTGAACAAGCTGATTACCTTGCATCTCTAACTGAAAAATATCCAATTATCTCTATTGAGGATGGTATGGATGAAAATGATTGGGATGGTTGGAAAATGTTAACTGATAAAATCGGTGACAAAGTTCAACTTGTAGGTGATGATTTGTTTGTTACCAACGTAACTCGTTTACAAGCAGGTATCGACAAAAATACTGCTAACTCTATCTTAGTTAAAGTAAACCAAATTGGTTCATTAACTGAAACCATCAATGCAGTTTCTTTAGCACAAACCAATGGCTATACCTCAGTAATGAGTCATAGAAGTGGTGAAACTGAAGATACTACTATTGCGGATCTTGCAGTAGCATTAAACTGTGGTCAGATCAAAACCGGTTCAGCTTCACGTTCAGACAGGATTGCAAAATACAATCAATTGTTGCGTATTGAAGAAGAATTAGGTGATGCAGCACGTTTTATTGGTAAAGACTTCAAATTTTTAAAGAAGTAAGAAACGCTTATCCTAAGTTTACTGCAGGATAAAGACGCTAATAACAAAAGCCCCGATGCATAAAAGCTTCGGGGCTTTTTGCGCCCGTCAATTTCCAGGCTCATACAACATTAAATCTTCTATTATAGTAGAAATCTTTTCGTAAGGATACTTGTGCGTAAGAAAATAATGTCCGACATTACTATCTGCATCCCATAAATTAGAGCCATCCTTATTTACAATAAATTTACCTGGACCATTTACATAAAAATATTTTTCTGGCTTTCTAATGGCGCACAAAACTGCTGTTTGATCCCAAGACGGCCTATTGGCCTGCTGATTTTTATCGTAGGTTGCCAGATTATATTGATAGGCCCATGCAGCAGGGTTTTTATGAACATTTCCCTTCGCCAGTTTACTACCAGTATGTATCTTATCTCCTATTTCAAAGCCGGTCAGCAATAACGGCCTCGGCCATCTACTAAAAGCTTCATAAGCTGCTTCCTTATGCTCATTTACATTAAATTCAACCCCATTTGGTATCATTCCCGCCATTGCAACCCAATTTTTCACTTTCTTTTTTACAAGATCCATTCCCGAAAGGCTAGAAAATTTATCAGGTTTAGAGTTAAGCAAGTCCATAATGTTTGATAAGAAACCGACAGTTATTATGGTTACACTATTATCATCCTGTTTGGCCAATACTTTCCTATAAACTTCCAATGCGCTGGGGTAATTAGTAACCTCCCTGTTTTTAAGGAAATGTGTAACTAATGAGTCGTTCCAATTGTTGGGAGATATAAAACCTGGGGCCTTTACAGACGCAATACCAATAGGAATATTAGGTTTCCCAAAATATCGGTTAAAAACTTCAATAGTAGGAGCAACAGAAGGATGGCTATCAGATGAGACCGTTGCAAGAATTTCGCATTCACCCTTAGCAGCTAATGCATGTAAAACAGTTATTGCACCCACATCATCAAAATCTGGCCCCATATCAGTATCGAAAATAACTTTCGGCCTCTTATCCGGCTTCCCATGTTTAACAGACCAGCCAGACGAGGTAAGAACAATTAGCATCAATAGTGAGTAAACAATAGTTTTCATTAGTTTGCGTTTAATTTAGATCAGAATTGTATGGTTTCTTTACAACCTATATACAATATCTGATCTTTACACTAATTAACTGTTATTGAAACATATAATTTACTTTCATTTGAATCTAATATGTTGATAAGTGGAGAATACTCATTTGATTAAAAGCCAAAGCTTTTAAATCTTCGTGTCTTATTTTATATCTTTGCCTATATGAATCGCCTGCTAGAACTTTTACGCAACAAATACTTCCTTAGTGTAATCGCATTCGTGGTATGGATGTTATTTTTCGACAAGAATGATGTAGTAGCTCAATACGAATACAGATCACAGGTAAATAAACTTCAGGAAGAAAAGGATTTCTATGTAAAAGAAATTGCCAAAGTTAAGAAAGACCTAAATGAGCTAAATACCGACTTGAATACTGCAGAAAAATTTGCCCGAGAAAAATATTTCATGAAAAAAGACAATGAAGATGTTTTTGTCATCATCCAGGAAGCGCCTAAAGATTAATAACCAAATCTCGGCAGTGTTAGCTTATACCTGACTACTACTATTCTTAAGGTAAAAATAAATGCGATAACCGCAACCTTCGCCAGATCCTCTTTTAAATTAAAATACAGAAGAGTAAAATACAATATACCTCCCATAATACAGGCGGTGGCATAAATTTCTTTTCTAAATATTATCGGAATGGTATTTAATAGCGTATCTCTTATAATACCTCCAAAACATCCGGTAATGGTACCGAGCGCAATACAAATGCCAGGGCTTAAACCAAAAACGATACCTTTCTGAATACCTAGCATGGTAAACAAACCAAGGCCTAAAGAGTCAAACAAGAAAAGAGTTACTTTAAATTTTTTAATATGTGTTTTAAAGAAGATGGTAGCAATTGAGGTAAGTAAAATCAGTAAACAGTAGTTTACATCTCGCATCCATGCAACAGGTGTATCACCTAATAGAAGGTCCCGAACAGTACCTCCGCCAATTGAAGTTACAAAAGCGATAATGAGTACCCCAAAAGGATCCAGTCTTCTTTGCATGGCTGCAAAAGAGCCCGATATAGCAAAAGAAATGGTTCCTAGGATCTCAATGGCATCCATGGTGTTTACTTGCATACTTCAGGACTTAAATTTCTCCGTTTCTTTTTCTTAAAAACCATTCAAGAGTAAGCAATGCGACAATCAATGCGAACACCCATTTAAAGTTAATCAATTCCTCATATTTACGGTCCTCATAACTCAAAGTCTTTATCTGGTCGTTGGTACTAATATCGTTTAAAATATGGGACAAATTTTGTGGCATATACATTTTACCACCCGTTTGAACGGACATAGTATTTAGCAACTGGTGATTAGCAATGGTTTGCTGATATTCAGCGACAAGGGCATTTACGTAGAAAAGACCTTGTGCAGTATGCTTATTATTCCCCAAGGTGGTGGTTGCAGTATAAGTATAATTTCCGGCAGGCAACATTCCTGCATCAAGCTGATAAGCAGTCTCAGTTCTCGAAAACAGAAAATTATAAGCTTTTCCTTCTTCATTTTTGAGTTGAATACTTACATCAGGTGTATTTACCGAAACGTAGCTATCATTATAAAGAACCGCATTGATCAGCACATTCTCATTTTCATCAAATGTGTTTTTGGCAGTATAAACTTTAAATTTACGCTTGTCGTCCTTTACGGCAAGGTATTGAACCATGTTTGATATCAGTGTATTAAAAACATCTGTCTTCTGCTCGTTCTGGGCTTCGGCTAGCTTCCACCGCCATATCCCCTCTCCTATTAAATACCCAGTCTTTTTACCATCAGCATTCATAAAGAACAATTGTGGGGACTCAGTTTTGATTTTACCTATCCGTTGTTTTAACGCTACCTGCGCTGTGCCATTTACCCTTACTTCACCAAAAGGAGCCTGAAGAGGATCGAATCCCTCCATTTGCTTATCCAGGGATGCAGTCATTTCGAACGCTGCAAAACCAGTATTTACTACACCAAAAGCTTCCTGTAAAGTATTATTACTGCCATTAAAGCTAACACTACTTTGCATCTTATTAAAAGCGTATAAATTACTTTGAGCGCCTAATATATACCACAACGGCACAGTGCTTTGCTGAAGCTTATTGATAAACGTTTCGCCATCATTTTGAAGAGCAGGCAACTGATACAAAATAATTAAGCTATAATCTTTAGGATTAATTGTATTTAAGTTATCACCCAAGACAACTTTTAAATCGTAATGCTTATTTAAAGTAATTGCTTGTTTTAATGCCGCAATATCAGGATGTGGGGCAGCCGAAGCCAGCAGGATTTTTTGCTTTGCATCAATTACTTCTATAAAAATGTTTTGAGCATTATTACGCTCTGATATTTCATCTTTTAGCGGATTTAACTGAATCGTATATTTTTGAAGACCAAGCCTCGAAGCTTTTAGTTTAATAGTTATGTTCTTTACAAAGGGATTTGAATTAATCAGAATCTGTTCATCATGAATCTTTTTACCACTTTCGGTAACTAAAATCCGCGACTGCTCACCCTTACTTTCAAAAGCTTGCACCTGAACCTCTAGTGTAAATTCATTATCAAGATAAACCAAACTGTTGTGGTTTACATTGGCAATCACTAAATCCTTCTTCGGAATTGTATCTCCCAACGCGATGGTATAAACCGGAGCTTTCAGCTTGTTTAAATCATATAACGGGCTCCCTCCTCGATTAAAAATACCATCAGTGGCTAGAATAACAGAACCAACATTACGATTCAGCAGTGCATCATTTAACTGATTAATAAATTTGGAAGCATTACTTAATTGCCCTGTATTTTTAAAGTCATACCCGGATTTAATACTATCGCTAAAATTGTAAATCTTAACCTCATATTTTTCCGACAACTTACTGGCCAAAGCCTGCATATCCTTTTCATATTGTTGTTTATTGAAACCCTTTGGTTCAATCGCTCCAACAGACAGAGAATTGTCTTGCCCAATAACAATTACCGGTTTTTCAAGATCATAAGAAATAGTTCTTACCAAAGGAAAAAACAACAGCGAAGCTATTGCCGTTACTACAATAGTACGTATTGCAAACAATCCATACCGCAGCCTTTTATCTAAATGCTCCGTTTTACGGTACAATAACCAGGCAAAAAGCCCCCCTGCAAGCAAGCATCCAAGTAAGGCCAATAAAGTGTATAAGCTAAAAGAATCGTTCATACGTGTTTGGGTAAAGATGCTAAATTTTAAAATGCTCGCACAATTTTATATAAGTTTGTTTGTAGTAAAACTAGCTCCTTACAATGAAATATTATGTTAACGTTATTCTCTTGGTAATTATGTCAATACCTACATTTGCCCAATCTAGCTTTAAAACGCAGCAATTAACATTTGAGCGCGTCAGACAAGCTTATGATGTAAAGTGGAGCAACTTGCAAAAAGAACTCATTAAGCAACAAATAACAGGAGAATTCAATCTGTATATAGCCGCTTACAAGGCAGAAAAGAGATTGGAGATCTGGTTAAAACAAAGTACTCAAAAGCAATACAAACTGTTTAAAGTATATCCCTTTTGCAATCTATCAGGAGTATTGGGTCCCAAATTAAAGGAAGGAGATTTACAAACTCCTGAAGGGTTTTATCACATTGCTGCATTTAATCCTAAAAGCAATTTTCACTTATCCTTAGGAATAAATTACCCCAACAGTGTTGATCTATTAAGAAGTGCAAATGAAAAGCCTGGCAACCACATCTATATTCATGGAAATTGTGTAACAGTGGGCTGCATTCCATTAACAGATGAAAAAATAAAAGAGGTTTACCTGTTAGCCGTGGAAGCAAAAAACTCAGGACAAAATAAAATTCCTGTTCATATTTTTCCTTTCAAAATCACAGATGCCAATCTAAACAAGCATCTTGCTTTATTCCCTCAGCATAAAGCTTTCTGGACGAACCTACAGCAGGGATATGTCTTTTTTGAAAAGCACAAACAAGTACCTAAAGTAACAGAAATTAAGAACACCTATCAATTTAAATAAAAAAGGGTATCAGGAATTCCTGATACCCTTTACAAATCTTTATAGTTAGCTTACAACATTCCGCCGCAAACAGACAGTACTTGTCCGGTTACATATGCACTCATATCAGATGCAAGAAATACGCATGCATTTGCTACATCTTCAGTCTCACCTGCTCTTTTCAAAGGAATACCATCTTCCCAGCCTTGTACTACTTTAGGATCTAACACATCTGTCATTTCAGTACGGATAAATCCTGGAGCAATAACGTTGGTACGGATATTACGTGAGCCCAACTCTTTAGCCAACGACTTAGAAAATCCAATGATACCTGCTTTAGATGCGGCATAGTTAGCCTGACCTGCATTTCCTTGAACGCCTACTACAGAGCTCATGTTGATGATAGATCCTTTACGTGCTTTCATCATCACTTTAGATGCAGCTTTAGACACGTTAAATACAGACTTAAGGTTAACGTTAATTACCTCATCCCAGTTCTCTTCGCTCATGCGCATTAATAAACCATCCTTAGTGATACCAGCATTGTTTACTACGATATCTAATGTACCAAAGTCAGCAACAATATCACTAATCAATTTCTCTGCTTCATCAAATTTAGAAGCATCAGAACGATATCCTTTAATCTTAGTTCCAAAACTTTGTAATTCTTGTTCTAAAGCCTCTCCCTTTTCTACTGATGATAAATAAGTAAAAGCTACATTAGCACCATGCTCTGCAAACTTCTCCGCTATTTTGCGGCCAATTCCTTTGGATGCACCCGTAACAAGTGCTGTTTTTCCTTCTAATAACTTCATCTGTATTTATTGTTTGGTTATATTCAATTATTTTATGTCGATTAAAAGCGATTAAATAGATGGTTCTTGCTGACTAAGGCAATGAAAACTACCCAATCCCCAGATAATATCTGTAGAGTCTATTCCTATAACTTTTCTATCAGGGAAAACACTTCTTATAATCTCCAAAGCTTTCTCATCATTTACATCTCTAAAAGTTGGTACAATTACCGCTGCATTCGCAATGTAAAAATTAGCGTATGAAGCCGGCAGTCTTGTATCTTCATGGATCACTGGAGAAGGCATTGGTAATTTCACGATATTTAAAGGTTTCCCGTTTAATAATCGCATGGCCTTTAATGCTTCTAAATTCTCTTGTAACAGCAGATAATTTTCATCCAGAGGATTACTCTCCACAACTGTTAAAACGGTATCCTCATTAACGAAACGAGTAATGTCGTCGATATGGCCATCAGTATCATCACCAACTATTCCATCACCTAACCACAATACTTGCTCTGCACCATAAAATTCTTTTAGGTATTGCTCAATCTGCTCCTTATTTAAATGAGGGTTTCTGTTCTCATTTAATAAGCATGCCGTAGTTGTAAGGATTGTACCTGCACCATTAAACTCAACGGATCCACCCTCCATCACAATATCAGGATGGTAAACTGGCAAGTTAAAATGCTCAGCTATTTTAGTCGGAATTACATCATCAAGATCATAAGGAGGGTACTTATCTCCCCATGCATTATAACCCCAGTCTACGATAGCTCTTTTTCCAGTTTCCTTGTTTAACAAAAAAGCAGGTCCATGATCTCTACACCAGGCATCATTACTTGGATTAAAATAAAACTCTATCTGACTTAAATCAGCTCCAACCTTTTCCAATTCAGAAACAGCGAAAGCTTTAGTTTCTTCATCGTTAATGTTAATTCTAACTTTTTCACCGGTTGCTACAATTTTAATAAACTGGCAATACGGTTCAAATATAGTTTCTAGTTTTCCTGGCCATGAGGCCTCTTTATGCGGCCAGCTTAACCAGGTTGCCTCATGTTTTACCCATTCGGCAGGAAAAGCGTATCCCGTCTTTTTAGGACTACTATTAAATATTACTTCGTTAAATGGTGACATTTCTAAATCTTAATCTTCGTCAATAAATCTTTTAGTGATTGGCTGATAAGAGTCTATTCTACGATCTCTTAAGAAAGGCCAGTGTTTACGGAAGAAATCAGATTCAGATAAATCCAACTCTACTACTTTAGTTTCTTCATTATCATGTGAACCCAAATAAAGCAATTTACCCTGAGCATTTGTTGCAAAACTTCCGCCCCAGAATTTCATAGCTCCATCTTGTTCAAGTCCAACACGGTTTACACTCACTACCGGCACTCCATTAGCAACAGCGTGTGAACGCTGAATAGTCTGCCATGCATTATATTGATCTTTATTTGTTTCTTCATCCTGATCTGTAGCCCAACCTATAGCAGTTGGATAAAACATAATCTCTGCGCCCATCAAAGCTGTAATACGTGATGCTTCAGGATACCACTGATCCCAGCAGATCAATATGCCGATTTTGGCAAATTTTGTCTGAAAGACCTTATAACCTAAATCACCCGGAGTGAAGTAAAATTTCTCATAAAAAGCAGGATCATCAGGAATGTGCATTTTGCGGTACTTGCCAAGATAAGTTCCATCTGCATCTAAAACAGCTGTTGTATTGTGATACAAGCCTGCTGTACGCTTCTCAAATAAAGAAGCAATAATCACTACACCCAACTCTTTTGCAATAACTTGTAAAGCATCTGTGGAAGGACCGGGAATAGCCTCAGCCAAATTGAAGTTGTCATAATCTTCAACATCACAAAAGTATAAGGAAGTAAAAAGCTCTTGCAAACACACAATTTGTGCACCTTTTGCTGCAGCTTCCCTGATTTTTAAAATTGCTTTATCTAAATTTTCTTGTTTATTATTGGTACAGCTCATCTGCACCAATCCAACTTGTACTTTTGCCATTCTTTGTTAACAAATAATTTGAGGCAAAGTTAGCCAAAAAAATAGATTTTATGAAGCCATGGCCGCTCTGTACTCTTGTTGAAGCTCAAATAAGCATTTAGCACACAAGCAACCATCATGTAGTTCGCTAATGTACTGCATCTCATTTAAGTCTAGCTGTACAACACCACACTGGCATTTGGTGTACGAGTTAGCCTTACACTCTATTGGTGTTCCACAACGCTCGCAAGGTATGATCTCGTGTTTAGCCATCAGCTACAAAGATACAAGATCAGCAACTAATGATACTTAGTTGTTTGTTAAAATGACAAACGGGATATTAAAGAGTACTAGAGAAGGTGTTGGTTTGTAGGAGTTCCTTTAAAAATAAATCTCATTGGAGATTATAATGAGAATGAAAAGAGAATTTTGTTAGACAATAGTCTGACAGAGTCTGACCTGAGTCTGAGGAGAGTCTGACTTGAGTCTAACACATTATAGTCACGATGGAGGTTCTATAGCCCTTCAATTAAACAATATAAATAAAATTAATCGCAATTGGAAATAAATCCAAAATGACACCGCATAAAAAAAGAGCAGATATTTATATAACACCTGCTCTTCAAATATATCAATTGCTGAATAGTTATTAACCTGAACAGCTAATGCAACCTTCTTCCATTGAGCAAACCGGGCCTTCTACAATTTCTTCGGCACTTTGTTCAATATGCTCAGGAATTACAGGCTCCATGTTTTTACCTGCCTGATTCTCTACTGTAAATTTAACAGCCTGAGAAGCAGCTTGAGTACGCAGATAATACATACCTGTTTTTAATCCTTTTTTCCAAGCATAGAAATGCATTGAAGTTAATTTAGATGTATTTGGTGCATTAATGAACAAGTTTAGAGATTGAGACTGGCAGATGTAAGCACCTCTGTCGGCAGCCATATCAATAATACTACGCATTTTAATTTCCCAAACAGTTTTGTATAATTCTTTGATATAATCAGGAATCTCAGCAATATCCTGAACAGAGCCATTCGCTAAAATAATCCTGTCTTTCATTGCCGGTGTCCATAAACCTAAAGCAACAAGATCTTTCAGCAAGTGTTTATTAACTACCACAAACTCACCGCTCAAAACACGTCTAGTATAAATATTAGAAGTATATGGCTCGAAACATTCGTTGTTACCCAAAATCTGCGAAGTAGAAGCCGTAGGCATTGGAGCAACAAGTAATGAGTTGTAAACACCATCTTTAACTACTTTTTCACGTAAAGTTTCCCAATCCCATCTGCCACTATCTGGTTTCACATTCCAAAGGTCGAACTGGAATTTACCTTCAGATAAAGGAGAACCTTTAAACGTTTGGTAAGGACCATTTTTAACCGCAAGGTCATGAGAAGCAGTCATTGCAGCAAAATAAATTGTTTCAAAGATTTCTTTGTTCAATTCACGTGCCCCCTCACTTTCGAAAGGTAAACGCATTAAAATAAATGCATCAGCTAAACCTTGTACACCTAAACCAATTGGTCTGTGGCGCATATTAGAGTTTTTAGCTTCTTCTACCGGATAGTAGTTATAATCAATGATCTTGTTCAGGTTTAAAGTAGCCTGATAAGTAACATCATATAATTTTTGGTGATCAAATTCACCGTTGATTACGTATCTAGGTAATGCTAAAGATGCTAGGTTACAAACCGCGACTTCATCTTTAGAGGTATATTCAATAATCTCTGTACAAAGGTTAGAGCTTTTGATAGTGCCCAAATTTTGTTGATTAGATTTGCTGTTGGCAGCATCTTTATACAACAAATAAGGAGTTCCAGTTTCAATTTGCGAATCAAGGATGGCAAACCACAATTCCTGAGCTTTGATGGTTTTACGTGCTCTTCCTTCTTGTTCGTAACGCTCATATAAAGCATCGAACTCTGCTCCAAAGCAATCAGCTAAACCTGGTGCTTCGTGCGGACAGAATAGGCTCCAGTCGCCGTTTTCTTCTACACGTCTCATAAACAAATCGCAAACCCAAAGGGCATAGAACAAATCACGTGCGCGCAATTCTTCTTTACCGTGGTTTTTACGCAAGTCTAAGAAACTCAATACATCAGCATGCCAAGGCTCTAAATAAATTGCAAAGGCACCTTTACGTTTACCTCCACCTTGATCTACGTAACGAGCGGTATCATTAAATACCTTTAACATCGGTACGATACCATTACTTGTTCCATTAGTACCACCAATGTAAGAACCTGTGGCGCGAATATTATGAATACTCAAACCAATACCACCTGCACTTTGAGAAATTTTGGCAGTTTGTTTTAATGTATCGTAAATACCCTCAATGCTATCGTCCTGCATGGTTAACAAGAAACATGACGACATTTGAGGTTTAGGAGTAGCGGCATTAAATAACGTAGGTGTAGCATGTGTAAACCAACGCTCACTCATCAAGTTATAAGTTGCAATTGCGCTTTCGATATCACCTTTATGGATACCAACCGATACACGCATAAATAAATGCTGAGGACGTTCAACAATTTGTCCGTCAACTTTTAATAAATAAGATTTCTCAAGAGTTTTGAAACCGAAATAATCAAAACCAAAATCTCTGTCGTATATGATTGTGCTGTCTAGTGTGTCAGCATTTTCTTTAATTACTTCCCAAACATCATCAGCTATAAGAGAGGCAGATTTACCTGTTTTAGAGTCAATATAATTATACAACATCTCCATAGTTTTGGAGAAAGATTTAGTTGTATTTTTATGAAGGTTAGATACTGCAATACGAGAAGCAAGTAGTGCGTAATCTGGGTGTTTGGTAGTTAAAGAGGCTGCGGTTTCAGCTGCAAGGTTATCCAATTCAGAAGTTGTAACCCCATCATATAAACCTTCAATCACCTTCTTGGCTACATCTATCGGATCTACAAGTTCAGCATTAAAACCATAACATAACTTTTCAATACGAGCAGTTATTTTATCAAACCTTACCGCTTCTTTGCGGCCATCTCTTTTTATTACAAACATATTTTTCAGGTATTTATGGTGCATATTGAGCTTGTGATGAGCAAACCCAGCATAGGCACCTAATTAATTATTTATTTATATTCCTTATCGCCTAACCCGATAAGTATTAAAAATCATCATCTAAAGAGAAAGCAGCAGCTTTATCTTCGGTAGAGGTTAATACACCACTTTTTTGGTAATCACCAACTCTTTTCTCAAAGAAATTTGTTTTACCTTGTAGTGATATCATCTCCATAAAATCAAATGGATTGGTTGCATTATAGATCTTAGTATAACCCAGCTCCTGTACCCATCTGTCGGCAACAAACTCAATATACTGCGACATTAGTTTTGCATTCATTCCAATTAATGCCACTGGAAGGGCATCTGTAATAAATTCTTTTTCAATTTCTACAGCATCTTTAATGATACCATGAACTTGCTCTTCAGTAAGCCTGTTTTTAAGCATGCTATACAACAAGCAAGCAAATTCACAATGTGAACCTTCATCTCTTGAGATTAGCTCATTACTGAAAGTTAAGCCTGGCATTAAGCCACGTTTTTTTAACCAGAATATAGAGCAGAAACTTCCGCTAAAGAAAATGCCTTCAACAGCTGCAAAAGCTACCAAACGCTCTGCGAAATTACCACCTTCTATCCAGCGTAATGCCCACTCCGCTTTTTTCTTAACACAAGGAACTGTGTCTATTGCGTGGAACAATCTATCCTTTTCATCAGGATCTTTAATATAAGTATCAATCAGCAATGCATAAGTTTCAGAGTGGATGTTCTCCATCATGATCTGGAAACCATAGAAACAACGAGCTTCTGGCAACTGAACTTCACTCATAAAATTCACTGCCAAGTTTTCATTTACAATACCATCACTTGCAGAGAAGAAGGCCAGGATATGAGAAATGAAATGTCTTTCGCCATCATTTAGGTTATCCCAATGCTTCTGATCGTCTGAAAGGTCAATTTCTTCTGCAGTCCAAAAACTAGCCTCACTCTTTTTGTACATTTCCCAAATTGCCGGATATTTAATCGGTAAAAGAACAAAACGATCTTTGTTTTCTTTTAATAATACTTCTTCTTCTTGCATAAGCCTTTGTCTAACGTAGTGAATGATTGAACAATAAAACCCCCTTTAATAAACACTAACAGTCGGCGAAACCATACTTAATTTAAAGATTTTAAAAGCCTTGAAACTCTCCGACAACCTTAACCAACTAAATATTAAACCTTTAACTGAAAACCTAAGTATGATTTATTAAAGAATTTTACTTAAACAAATATAAAGTATGGGGTCTTTTTAATAGAACAAAGTTGTTAACACGTTGTTAGATTTGACTGTTTAAAAGATCAGAATTCCGTCATAATCAACCAGTAAAAAAGCTAATTATTTCTTTTTTAGGGGGTAGTAAAAACTTTTGAATGTTAATAATTTAAAAAAGCTGACTTTATACCCCCTAAAGTTTAAAAGCTACTCGGTTTCTGGCAGATAGCTAATTTCAAGTTTAGCAACCCCTTTTCCGTAAAACCCAAGCTCTTTTGCTGCGGCTGCAGAGAGATCTATTTTAAATTTTCTAGAGTGCGGACCTCTGTCATTTATTTCCACATCTACTGATTTTCCATTTGCTGGGTTGGTAACCGTTACGACTGTCCCAAATGGTAAAGACATGTGGGCCGCAGTCATTTTTTTAGCCCTGTATCTTACACCGCTTGTAGTTCTTCGTCCTTCAAACTTCTTTGCGTAATATGTCCCGTAAACGGTTTTAGAGATTAATTTAGAAGATAGATTGGATGACGATTCTGCTATTGTTTCAGGAGCAGAATCTGATGTTACTCCGTCAGTAATTCTTTGAGAAAAACCCAAGGAAGAAATTAGCATACCGCATAACAATAAACAATACTTCATATTTACTATAGTTGGTGAACGTGCAAACATAAGTAAACTAATTACTTATAAACAAGTAATGCCCGACAAGTTATCATCGGGCATTATACTTATGTCATTCCAAAAGATTTTATTTCTTATCGAGCACAAAACTCATAGAGATTGAGTTCACACAGTTACGTGTATTCTTAGATGTGAAGCCTTCGCCTAAAAACACATGTCCTAAATGTGCTTTACAATTTGCACAAACAATCTCGGTACGTTGTCCATCCGCATCAGGAATTCTTAGCACTGCTCCTTTGATTTCGTCATCAAAGCTTGGCCATCCGCAATGCGATTCAAATTTCGACTCTGAACGATACAATGGTGCATTACATCGTCTGCAGATATAGGTTCCTTTTTCCTTGTTATTCAACAATGCTCCAGTTCCGGGATATTCGGTACCCTTGCGTACAATTACATCCTCTTCCTCTTTAGTTAGTTTATTCCACTCCATATTGTTGGTTGTTTTTTTTACTTCTTCTTTTTTCGGCTTTTGAGCACAGGCTACAAAACTAGTTATCACTAACAAGCCGGCTAACATAAATGTTTCATTGATTAAAGCTTTCATTTGCATTATCATTATTTAATACAAGATACGGACTAATGTTTCCTGTGGTTTCATAATAGAAGTAATAATAATGTCAGTTCTAAAAAAAAGCTCCGATGAATGAAATCACCAGAGCCTTTGCATTATACAAGAAGATCTTTATTATTTCTTTAACAAGGCAGCCATAGCTTCGCCAATTTCAGCAGGGCTAGCTACAACATGAATACCACACTCTGCCAAGATTTTCATTTTAGCAGCAGCAGTATCGTCAGCACCACCTACAATAGCACCAGCATGACCCATTCTACGTCCAGCAGGAGCAGTTTGACCAGCGATAAAACCAACAACTGGTTTTGTGCCATTTTCTTTAATCCAACGAGCAGCTTCAGCTTCCATACCACCACCAATTTCACCGATCATGATGATACCTTCGGTTTCCGGATCGTTCATCAACAATTCAACTGCCTCTTTTGTAGTAGTACCAATGATTGGATCGCCACCGATACCGATTGCAGTAGTAATACCTAAACCTGCTTTTACTACCTGATCAACAGCTTCGTAAGTTAAAGTACCAGATTTAGAAACTACACCAACAGTACCTTTTTTGAAGATAAACCCTGGCATAATACCAATTTTAGCTTCATCAGCAGTGATAACACCTGGACAGTTAGGGCCGATTAAACGGCAATCTCTGTCAGAAATATATTCTTTAACCTGAATCATATCCTTAGTAGGGATACCTTCAGTAATACAAACAATAACTTTAATACCTGCTTCCGCAGCTTCCATGATAGCATCTGCAGCAAATGCAGGAGGAACAAATATAATAGATACATTAGCACCGGCCTTATCAACCGCATCCTTTACAGTATTAAATACTGGTTTATCTAAATGAGTCTGGCCACCTTTACCTGGTGTAACACCGCCAACAACGTTCGTTCCGTACTCAATCATTTGAGAAGCATGATAAGTACCCTCATTTCCAGTAAAGCCTTGAACAATAACTTTTGAATCCTTATTTACTAAAACACTCATGTATCTTTATTTTTTTGTGCAAACTTAGATAAAACTGCGCAGCATTCATGAAAACAATTGAAAAAAAATGCTAAGCTATCTTTTTTTCTACTCGTCTTTCTGGTATAAACCAGATTATTGCAACTAAAATATAACATACAACACCTATCCAGGGCCTAATAAAACTGCCTCCAATTGCAATAACATACAATAAACAAGAAACGGTATCCTTTAGACTTGTTCCAAATGTATTGGCAAAATCAGAATCTGGCCCATGTAACTTTTTCAATGTACTTTCCAAAATAAAATAAGCCGTGGCTGCCATAAGCATTACGCAACCATACATTACAACCGGCCAGGTATCATAATGGTTCTCGCCCATCCATGCAGTAGCAAAAGGAAAAAGGGAGAGCCAAAAAAGCAAATGCAAATTAGCCCATAATACTTTTCCATTAACCTTTTTAACCATTTGCATCATATGGTGATGGTTATTCCAGTAAATACCGACATAAATAAAACTAAGCAGATAACTCATAAACACAGGAATCAACGGCTTTAATGCGGCCAACGAACTGCCATGAGGAACTTTTAATTCCAAAACCATGATGGTAATGATGATAGCCAAAACTCCATCACTAAATGCTTCTAATCTATTCTTGTTCATAAATTAAAGATATATTAATTCATTATTGTTTCAAACTAAGCGCAAATACTCATTTATTTGCAGAGATAAGATTAACCTTGCCGCAAATAACGAATGAAACCACTTAAAATTTATTTTAAAGTACTGCAAACAGGAAATGGAAAATACCTGAAAACGAAAAACGAGGTAAGCAACCTTATAGTCGATGTGATTGACAGGAACCCGACCAAATCATCATCAGCAATAAGGGAAATAACCATTGAGGGTTTTAAAAATAATGATAAGGCAAAAAAAGTACTACGTACCAGCGAACGTTTCTTTATTGAAAGTATTTCTGACATTGAAGTTGCCATCACTTTCTTACCACAGGAGAAATTGGCACCTGAGCAATTTTACACCCAATGGAGATATGTTCAAAAATCTGAAGCTTACAGACTGGTTCAATATTTAGATGAAAACAAGCTTGTGGTATACAGCGAAAAGACAAAAGTGCTGCATACCGTAAAGCTAGATAAAGACGTTTCTGTAATAGTTGAAGAAGAATAACTTCTTTTACTTTTTAGCAGTTCTCTTTAAACGAGACAGATCTTTTATTTCAACATTTTTAAAGTCAACTGGTTGACCTTCGCTTTGTAGCGCGATAAAACCACTACTTAATAGCTTTCCGTCTATTTTAATTTTAGGATCGTAACCGTTTGCTACACCACCACCAATTTGAGGTTTTGAATATTGCAGCACTGTATCGCCATTAATAATGTGCGTAATTAAAGAATCGCCAAGCACGATCAACTCTCCACGTACCCATTGATCACCATCATAAGTTTTTGATGTAGAATTTAAACAGTGTGAATCGGCTATCTTTCCTTTATAAACCACATTGGTTCCAGGCGAGCACATGTTACCTGTAGGTCTTGGATTTCCATCGCCCAATCCAGCTAAAAGCTGCATCTCTACAGAGATTGGCCAATCTTGTTCTTTTAACATTGTTCTTGGATCCTGTGAGTGAAACATTACCCCGCTGTTTAACAAAGTATATTCCGGGGCACCTTTTTGCAGTTTTCCTACAAAACGATATTCAAATTTTAAATGATAATATGAGAATGGTGTTTTATAATAAAGGTGTGCAAACTGGTCATTAAAATCTCCGTATTGATCGTATCTAACTTTGATGATACCATCTTCAACCCTAAAAGTATTTCCAAAGTTTTCGCCTACTTCATGATGGTGTACTTTTACAAACCAGTCATTAATATCTTTGCCATTAAACAACTTAACCCAGCCTTTTTTATCATCAGCTTGGTTTGAGTTTTGTTTAATTCCTCCGCAGCCAGCAAAGATAAAACAGGAAATTAGGGCAATAAAAGTGGTTCTTTTCATAATTATGTGTGGTTTACTTTAGTTGGAGGCAAAATACAATAAAAAATTAATATCTAATTCCTCTATCTTTTCGATAGCTGCAGGTTGAATTGCCCGCTGATATTTTTCTTCATCGAACTCATTCTCGCTTTTGGCAATCACAATAGTAGCAATTCCATTTCCAATCATATTAGTTATAGCTCTGGCCTCCGACATAAACCTATCTACCCCCAACAAAATGGCAATATGCTCAACAGGCATTAATTTCAAAGCTGTTAAAGTAGAAACCAACACAATAAACCCACTACCTGTAACTCCAGCAGCTCCTTTTGATGTAACCATCAAAACAGCCAGCGCACTTAGTTGTTGCCCTATGGAAAGATCTACACTAAAAACCTGACACAAGAATATCACCGCCATAGCCAGATAAATTGCTGTTCCATCCAGATTAAAGGAATAACCAGTAGGGATAACTAAACCAACCACAGATTTATTACAACCAATAGCTTCCATTTTTTGCATCATACTAGGCAATACTGACTCCGAAGATGAGGTACCTAAAACAATTAATATCTCCTGCCGGATGTATTTAAGATACTGCCATAAGCTAAACTTATAGTATCTGCATATAGCATTTAACACTACAAAAATAAACAGGAAACAGGTTAGATAAACCGCACCCATTAATTTAGCCATTGGCAATAAGGTATGCAATCCATAAGTACCTACACTAAATGCCATCCCACCAAAGGCTCCCACCGGAGCAAGGCGCATCACTACTTTCATAATGTTAAAAAACACCTTTGCCATTTTATCAAAAAAACTAAGCAATGAGTCGCCGCTTGAGCCCATCTTATTTAGGCCATAGCCAAACAAAATGGCAAAAAAAAGTATCTGTAAAATATCTCCTTTAGTAAAAGCCTCAAATACATTATGAGGAATGATATGTGCAAAAAATTCAGACCAGTTAATTTCTCCGGCCTGCTCAGTGTATGTTTTTATTTTATTCACATCTCCGGTTACTGGATGTATTCCTACACCGGGCTTTAATAAATTGGCCACCACCATTCCTATCACAATAGCCAACGTCGTCACTATTTCAAAATATAAAAGTGCCTTCCCTCCTACGCGTCCAACTTTCTTCATATCACCCACATGGGCTATTCCCAATACTATTGTTAAAAAAATGATTGGGGCAATGAGCATACTGATCATATTGATGAAACTCTGGCTTATCAATTTGGCGTGTGGTGCAAAACCCGGAAAAAATGCCCCTACTGCAATACCTAAAGTAATAGCCACTAAAACCTGAAAAGTAAGGTTCGAAAGAATAGATTTCATTGTACTATAATAGTGAAATTTTGCTTAATGTACTTAGCTTTATACCATGGAAAACAAAAACGAAAATCCCTATGTACAATTCAATCATAAAATCCTGCAGGATTGGAAAGACAATGGGGTAAAATACATCAAACTTGTAGAACTTGAAACCGACCTTGCTATTAAATTTTTTGAGCTTATTCCTGATTCCGAGATTCCTGACGCGGGCGAAACAATATACCATATTGAGTCAGACGATATCACCGAACTTTTAGAACCGGTTGCTAAAGTGAAATTTTTAGTGCACGAAATCTATCTTGAAGAGGAGGAGTAAATGTACCATGAACTTCTAGTCCACATCAGAAGATACGTACAGCTTGAGCCACATGAAGAGCAATTATTATGTGAAAATGTGGAGTTTAAAAGCATTAAAAAGAAAGAGTATCTTCTTGAAGCGGGAAAATTATGCAAGGGCGATTATTTTATTATTAGGGGATGCTTAAGACAATTTTACATCAATAAGAAACTGAACGAGCAGATTATAAACTTTGGTATTGAAAGCTGGTGGATTGCAGATCAGGATAGTCTCCTAAATAAACAACCGTCCACTACCAATATACAGGCATTAGAAGCTTCAGACCTTTTATTTTTAAGCGAACAAAACAAAGCCGCATTATTTGACAAAATACCACGCTTGGAAAGTTACTTCAGGATCATGATGCAAAAAGCATTTGTTGCTTCACAACGCAGGATAGGTTACATTTTCAATCAAACTGAAGAAGAGCGTTATAGACATTTTTCAAAGCTATTTCCGGATTTTATGCAACGTGTACCACAGTATATGTTAGCTTCATACCTGGGGTTTACTCCTCAATTTTTAAGTCGCTTAAGAGCCAAGAAAGACTAAATCTTTCTTAACTACAGTTCATTTTTTGGAAGCATCTTATTGCTCAACTTTGTTATAACAAAAACAAATAGTTATGAGCGATAGAATTAAAATTAATCAGGCAGAACCTGCGGCATACAAAGCTATGTTAGCGTTTGACAGTTATGTAGAACACAGCAGTCTTACAACCAAACATAAAGATCTTATCAAAATAAGGGCGTCACAAATTAACGGATGTGCTTACTGTATCGATATGCACACCCGCGATGCACGCAACGCGGGTGAGACAGAACAAAGAATTTATGCACTTAATGCATGGAGAGACACTCCATTTTTTGATGAGCAAGAACGTGCTTTATTAGCACTTACCGAAGAAGTCACCCTAATTAACAATAAGGTTTCTGACGAAACTTACGGCAATGCAGCTGCACTTTTTGACCATGCCTACCTTGCACAGATAATCATGGCCATTATTATTATTAATGCATGGAACAGAATTGGAATCAGTACAGGGATGGAACCCAAATAACTATACTCCTTCCATACCGTATTGCTTCAATACATCTGCAGGCACCCCTTCCCAACGGTTAGGAACATTACCTACATAGCCGAGATCCTTAACACCGATCTCGGTTGTAAAAAATCCTGAAGCAGTAAGATTACGCATCAAACTAAAGAAAGATACACCCTGCTGCATTCCTGGTTTTACCTTTGCAGGATAAGCAATATCATCAACCATCTCAATTTGTTGGGCAGATGAGGCATCTTTAAAAGTTTTCTGATAGCGAGTTAAGCATTGCATATCCAGCCATTTTAATCCCCCACGCATTGGAGTTTGATGTCCTGGCATATCCTTAACAATAAACTCTATGAAATCAGGGACTTTAGCATCCGAAGCGCTTCCTGATTTGTCATCTTTAGGGATAATAATATCCGCTAATAATGTTATTGTTGCCATTTCATGTTCAGTAAAGAACTTCCAGGAGTTTAATTTTTTATCACGTTCTACTTCAAATTCCTGTCTGCCAGGATGGCCTTCGCCATCAGCACCGGCGGCGGCAACTTCCGGTTCTTTTCCCGGTTTACAAGCTTCAAGTACCACACCTGCGCTAATTGCAGTAAGGCCCAAAGCTTTTAACGAATCACGTCTGTTCATATATATAGATTTGAGATCAGCTAATGTTTAAATTTTTCTTTTGTTCTAAAATGTATTCTGCAGTACGCATAGAAAGCGCAAGAATTGTCCAGGTTGCATTTTTATCACCTTGTTGCACGAAAGGAGCAGCATCTACTACAAATAAATTTTTACAGTCATGAGCCTGACACCATCTGTTTAGTGCAGATTTTTTAGGATCATCACCCATTCTTACTGTACCAACTTCGTGTATAATCTTACCTGGGGCTTCTAATCCGTAATTTGTATCAGCACCAGGAGGCTCAGAAGCAACAGCACCCATTGCATGCATAATTTCCTTAAAGGTTTCCTGCATGTGCCTGGCTTGTTTTACTTCTTCCGGTGCCCATTTATAATTGAATCTAAGAACCGGAATTCCGTATTTATCTACTACGTTAGGATCTATTTCGCAATAGTTGCTCTCTCTGGCTATGGCAGTTCCCCTGCCGGCCATCCAAACACCTGTTCCATAGAAACGTCTGTAATCGTCTTTCAAACCAGCCCCATACCCACCAGCTTCTTTCTTTTTTCCGTCTCTACCTGGTATGGTTCCATTTTGTCCCTCTATACCCCATCCAAACCCATAACCAGGCATATCAAGTCCACCACCATATTCTATATGGTAGCCTCTCGGAAAATCAAGTTTTTTATTATCAAGCCACCATGGAGAGTATATATGTATGCTCCCTGCTCCATCTTCATTATATCTTTTACGATCTACCAGCTGAGGTAAATACCCTCCCATACTGGCTCCTGTAGAATCATGTAGGTATTTACCAACTACTCCGCTGCTATTTGCAATTCCATCCGGGTGGGCAGCAGATTTAGAGTTAAGTAATAATCTTGCAGATTCACACGCACTAGCACCCAGAACAACAGTTTTACCATTCACCTGATATTCTTGCATATCTTTTGTATTTACGTAAGATACGCCGGTAGCTTTTCCGGTTTTATCGGTAAGCACTTCTCTTACCATGGCATTTGTGATAACAGTAAGATTTCCTGTCTTTACTGCCGGGATTACTAAACATGATGAAGATGAAAAATCTGCATAGACTTTACATGATCTGCCGCACTGACCGCAATAAAAGCATTGTCCGCGATCTTTGTTGTCTTTTAATCCTTCTGTAAGCACAGAGCCTCTTCCAGGAATAACGCGGACTCCTACCTTTTGCGCCGCTTTTTTTATGAACAACTCGTTAAGCCTTGGCTTTGGAGGAGTCATAAATATACCATCGGGTTCACTTTCAATACCTTCAACAGTACCATAAAGACCAATCATCCTGTCTACTTTATCGTAAAAAGGTTTTAGCTCCTGGTAAGTAATCGGCCAGGAATCAGTAAGTCCATCTTTAGGTTTAAAATCATCAGGCCCCATTCTCAAAGAGATACGACCCCAGTGATTTGTTCTTCCACCAAGCATTCTGGAACGGAACCAAGAAAACTCTGAATTATTTTTCTGGGTATAAGGTTCACCTTCCAGTTCCCATCCACCATAAGCGGCATCAAAATCACCAAAGTGTCGGGTAGTACCCGCACCTCTTCTTGGGGATTCCCATGGCCATTTTAATTGTGCGGAATCAACTCGCGGATCAAAATAAGAACCAGCTTCCAGCATTAACACTTTCAAACCTGCATTGGCAAGTACATATCCGGTCATACCTCCTCCGGCACCTGATCCTACAATGATAGCATCATATTCGACGCCTGATTTCTTAATTTCAAATTCGCTCATTTATAATTTGGTTTTTTTTAAAAGTAACGATTTACTATGCATTTTATTCCAAAAACAGCCATCTGTAACAACAATAATGGCTTGGAACAAAAGTTAAGAACGTAAGAATAAGTAATATACAAATTTTAGAATTCCACTGAAAAATCCAGGCTTATTTATAACCACTCTAATTAATAAATTCATCACACAAAACTCATAATTAACAACATAACGCTGTAAACAAATCCATATCTATAAATTTGCACCTATGAAAGTAGACATCTGGTCGGACGTGCGTTGCCCGTTCTGTTATATAGGGAAAAGAAAATTTGAGGCTGCTCTTGAACAGTTTGAGCATAAGGATAAAATTGAAGTTGAATGGCATAGCTATGAGCTTGATCCAAATGCTGAAACCACTCCTGAAATCAGCGCATATGAATACCTGGCTGACAAATATGGCAGATCGAAGGAATGGGCTATAGAAACTCATGAGCAGGTAAAGGAAACTGCAGCAGCTATTGGGTTAGATTTCAATTTTGACATCTCGGTAGTAGCAAATTCTTTTGATGCACATAGATTAATCCAATTGGCAAAATCGATGGGATTGGGTGATGAAGCTGAAGAGCAATTATTTAAAGCTCATTTCACAGATGGCGTTAACATCAGTGATCATCAATCACTAGTTGAAATCGGTGTTAAAATTGGTCTCGACAAACTTTCAGTACAAACCATGCTGAGTAGCACAGATTTTACTGATGAAGTAAGGTATGATGAAAATGCTGCACAAACTATTGGAATTAAAGGCGTCCCTTTTTTCATATTCAATCAAAAACTGGCTGTTTCAGGAGCACAATCACCGGAAACATTTTTAGGCGCGCTGAATCAGGCGTTTCAAAAGGGATAAAATAAGTATTCTCTTCAAAGTCTGGAATCTTTTGTCCCTGAAAAAGGGACAAAATTTCCTAGGCCTTTTCTGAGAAACTGATTTTAAAGTAAAACCCACTGTCTATTTAGGTGCTATTTTATGTGGCAATTTAAAATGGGATGCATTGCCTTCAATCTGGCACAAAAGGTTAACCTAGCCGAACATAATTCTAGCGGTTTATTTTTATTATAATACTTTGCTTTTATTATAGCGCTTTATTTTTGAAGCAACTTTGCATATAGCCGTTATGCATAACTATTTACTGAAAAAAACCGTGTTCTTCGAAGACATGCAGATTTTTCCCTTCAAAAATCTGAGGATGAGAAGAATCATGATTTTTTTCCCCTTTAAACTGACGTAGAAATACCAGTTGAGTTAAACTGCAAATCGTACAGTTTCTTATAATAGCCATCAAGCTTAAGTAATTGCTGGTGTGTTCCCATTTCTTTGATCTCACCTTTCTCCAATACAAGAATCTTATCTGCTTTCTGTATAGTTGATAATCGGTGGGCAATCACAATAGAAGTACGGCCTTTCATTAAATTCTCTATGGCACGCTGAATGAGCATTTCAGTTTCAGTATCAACAGACGAAGTAGCCTCATCCAATACCAGAATCGCAGGATTATAAACCAATGCTCTGATAAAAGAAATCAGCTGAGCCTGTCCTGCCGACAATGTTGCCCCACGCTCCATTACATTATATTGATAACCACCAGGCAATCGTTCAATGAAATCATGAGCGCCCACCTTTTTTGCCGCATCAACTACCTGCCCCATCGTTATCGCAGCATTATTGAGTGTTATGTTATTAAAAATGGTATCTGAAAAGAGGAAAACATCCTGCAACACCGTAGCAATTTGATTCCTCAAATAGCCTAATTCGTAATCCTGTATTCTTGTTCCATCAACCTTAATCTCTCCCTTTTGAATTTCGTAAAAACGATTTAAGATATTGATTGTGGATGATTTTCCGGCACCAGTTGCCCCTACAAGCGCAATCGTTTTACCTGCTTCAACCTCAAAGGATATATCTTTCAACACATAGTTCTCATCATTATATGCAAACCAAACCTTATCAAACGAAATATTGCCCTTCATGATTTCAGGCGCATATGTACCATTATTATCCGTAACCTCATTGGTATCTAAAACCTTAAATACACGTTCGGCACCAACCATACCCATTTGGAGCGTATTAAATTTATCCGCAAGTTCACGAATTGGTCTGAAAAGCATGCCGATGTACATAATAAACTCAGTAATAATTCCTGGTTTAATATCAGGATTACTAAGGATTGTTCTGGCACCATACCAAACCAATAAACCAAGCGACATTGCAGAGATGATCTCTACAACAGGAAAAAATATAGAATAATACCAGTTAGAGCGAATGTTGGCATCGCGATAACGACCATTAATTTTTAAAAACTTATTGTACTCTTGCTTTTCTCTGGCAAAATATTGAATAATTGAAACCCCTGTAATGTGCTCCTGCAGGTAAGTATTTAAATTAGACACCTCCGTTCTAATTTCCTGAAAAGCTGATTTAATTGCTTTCTGAAAAATAGAAGTAGCAATAATAAGTAAAGGCATAGGTAATAGTACCACGAGCGATAAAGCCCAGTCCTGATAAATCATCACTCCGATAATTACAATCACCATTAAAATATCACCAATAATTACAATTAAACCCTCAGAAAAAATCTCTGCAATGGTTTCAAGATCTGAAACCGTACGGGTAATCAATTGCCCTATCGGTGTATTGTCAAAATATTTAAGCCTTAATTTGGTGATATGATTAAACACATTAATCCTGAGATCGCGAATTGCCGACTGCCCCAAAGTATTTGTAAGCAAAGTATGACTATACTGCACTCCTGTTTGCACAACTAGCAAGATGACCATCAGTATTGTCATGTTTAGTAATCCGCTATAGTCTCCGGTAATAATATGGTGGTCCAGGGTGTATCCGATAAGGATTGGTCTTAAAGGAGCTAAAACAGCAAGGAGTATAGTTAGTATTACAGAGATAATAAAAATACGCTGGTATGGTTTTACGTATTGAAAAACCCTTTTCAACAAGCCTACATTAATTACGTCACCGGTTATTTTAGACATATTTTATTTTACAAAGGGATAAACTACGTTTACAAGATACAAACCGCAAGCTGGTACCGATTGTCCGGCATTACTTCTGTTTTTACTTTCGATTATTTCTTTAAACTGATCCAGGTTAATTTCATTTTTGCCAATTCGCACTAAGGTACCAACAATTGCTCGAACCATATTTCTTAAAAAACGATCTGCCCTAATGGTAAACAGTAACGACTCATCTTTTACCTGAAAGTGCGCTTCCGTAATTTTACAATTATTGGTAAACGTTTGGGTGTTCGATTTACTGAAGCAAGAGAAATCTGTGTGTTTCAATAGAATTTCTGCTGCTTCATTCATTGCCTCAACATCAAGACCTCCTTTATAAAGCCACGACCGATCTAACTTAAATGGATCTTTATGAAAGTGTATATGATAGTGATACGCTCTTTCTGTTGCACCAAAGCGAGCGTGAGCTGTATTTTCAACTTCAAAAATACGTTTCACCGATATTTGATAAGGCAATAGAGAATTTATACTTGTTACAGAACGGTCAAAATTCAAAGGCTTAAGTTCACTCTCCTGTACAATATCAAAATGTGCATAAAACTGAGTAGCGTGCACACCAGCATCAGTCCGGCCACAGCCAAGAGTAATTATAGGTTGTCTAAAATAGGTAGAAAGTGCCTTATCCAGACATTCCTGTACAGTAGCGGCATTAGGCTGTACCTGCCAGCCATGGTAATCCGTACCATTATACGATAATTCGATAAAATAACGTTGCGTGTTCAATGTTACAAATCTAATATTCTAAATCTGTTTTTAGATTGCTTAGTGTTTCGCTTTTAATATCTTTGCTAAAATTATGGAATTGATATGATACAAAGAGTGCAATCTATATGGCTTTTATTAGCTGCCCTAACGCTTACTTGCATGTTATTTTTACCTTTTTTAACAAAAAATGTTAATGGAAGTGAATTTAGTATATATACAAATGGTCTTCATCAGACAATGTCTGGCGATAGCGGAACAGGCTTAAAAGTAGAACCTTTTTTACCTCTGTTTATTTCAAATATTGCTATTGCCGTGCTTTGCATTGTTACATTATTTAGTTTTAAAAACCGGACTATACAGAAGCGGTTAGCTAGTGTAGCCATCGTATTAACCATAGCTTTGTCATTTTGGGGCTTTAATTTTGCTCAAAAAATACCGGGCGGAATTGAAGGTGCCACTTACGGTATAGCTGCATTTTTACCTATCCTAACTATCTTATTTTGTGCACTTGCTATCCGTGGAATCCGCAAAGATGAGCAATTATTAAGGTCGGCCGATAGACTAAGATAATTAATTAGCTCATTTTTATTTAGTTACGTATCCTTAAAATACCAAATATTAAGCTTACCTTTGCGGCTTAATAAATTATTATACATGATAAACCCATTTAGTAAATTGGGGATAAGTGATGACGTTGTTAATGCTGTAAAGGATTTAGGTTTCGAAAATCCAACACCTATTCAGGAACAAAGTATTCCTGTGCTGTTAGAGGGCAATAACGATTTTGTTGGTTTGGCCCAAACAGGAACAGGAAAAACAGCCGCATTTGGTTTGCCGCTGTTAGAATTGATAGACTTTAAAAGCAATAAGCCTCAGGCATTGATTTTATGCCCTACAAGAGAGCTTTGCTTGCAGATTACCAGCGACATCAAGAATTTCTCAAAAAACATCTCTGGTGCTAATGTAGTTGCCGTTTACGGTGGCGCAAACATTATGCAACAGCTGCGTGAAATTAGAAACGGTGTACAAATTGTAGTGGCTACACCCGGCCGTATGTTGGACATTATTGGCCGCAAGGCTATAGATTTCAGTAATGTGAAATTTGTAGTTTTAGATGAGGCTGATGAAATGTTAAACATGGGCTTCCAGGAAGACATCAACGACATCTTGTCAACAACTCCTGACGACAAAAAAACATGGTTATTCTCTGCAACTATGCCTCCAGAGGTTAGAAGAATAGCTAAAAATTACATGGATCAGCCAGTTGAGCTAACCATGGGAACAAAAAACACAGGTAACGTAAACATTGAACACGAATACTATATCGTTCGTGCAAGAGATAAATACGCTGCTTTAAAACGTATTGTTGACTTTAATCCAGAAATTTTTGCAGTAGTATTCTGTAAAACCAAATTGGATACTCAAGACGTTGCTGAACACTTAATTAAAGATGGCTACAATGCTGATGCATTGCACGGAGATCTTTCTCAGCAACAACGTGATAAAGTTATGCAACGTTTCCGCGATCGTAACATGCAGTTGCTTATTGCTACTGACGTTGCTGCACGTGGTATCGATGTAAATAACGTTACTCACGTAATCAATTACTCTTTACCTGACGAAATTGAAAGTTATACACACCGTAGTGGCCGTACCGGTCGTGCTGGTAAAACAGGTATTTCAATCTGTATCGTTAACTCTAAAGAGATTGGTAAAATCCGTCAAATTGAAAGAATCATTGGCAAACAGTTTACTAAAGCTGAACTACCTACTGGTTTTGATGTTTGCGAAAAACAATTATTTGCTTTAGTACACAAAGTTCACAATGTTGAAGTTAACGAAAACCAAATCGAGCAGTACATGCCTCGTATCATGGATGAGTTTGCTGAACTAAGCAAAGACGAGGTAATTAAACGTTTTGCATCTTTAGAGTTTAACCGCTTTTTAGAGTATTACAAAAATGCACCTGATCTTAATTCATCTGCTGATGACAGAGGTGAGCGCGGAGAACGTGGAGAGAGAAGTCACAGAGGTAGCGATGGTTACACTCGTTTATTTATAAACTTAGGTTCTGTTGATGATTTCACAAGAGGTGATTTATTATCTTTTGTATGTAACAACGGTAAAATCAGTGGAAAAAGCATTGGTAAAATCGACTTAAAAGGTGTGTATTCATTCTTTGAGGTTGAAGACGCAACTGTTGAATCTTTATTCAGCAACTTTAAAGGAGTTGAATTTAACAACCGCGGTGTAAGAATCGAAAAAACTGCCGACAGTGATGGTGGCGGTCGTAATCGTGGTGGTTCAGGCGGTGGTAGACGCGAAGGCGGAAGCTACGGTGGTGGAAGACGCGAAGGCGGAGGCGGAGAAAGAAGAAGCTACAGCGGAGGCGGTGGTGGAAGACGTGAAGGCGGAAACAGCAGTGGTGGTGGCGGTGGTTTCAGAGATTTCTCTGGAAGAAGCCGTGAAGATAGAGGTGGAAGCGGAAGACGCGAAGGCGGAAACGACAGAAAACGCAGATCTTAATTTACAGATCTTCTTAATACAAAAAAGACCCTTTAGAAATTCTGAAGGGTCTTTTTTATTGCATCAATATCTTCTCTTAAGATTTTACAGGTCTGTCTTTAATCTGAGAGGCTTTAAGATAAACCTTAGCTCCCTTTTTATTGATATAGTATTTTTTGTTTTTACCATCAATATATACATCTGTTCCATCCGGAGCCATTTTTCCTTTATAAACCTTATCAACTACTTTAGAACTACCCTTTACAGCAACTTCTGCAGTTTTGTTACCAATTTTCGTCGCCGTTTTACCAATAGCCTTACCTGTTTTATCAAGCACAGACTCTTTCTTCTTATCTTGCGCATTACTACTAAAAGAAATTGCTGCACATAGAGCGAGCGCTAATAAGCCCGTTGCAAATTTTGTTTTCATAGTTACCTGTTTCTATAAAAACAACCACAGCCACAATTTGTTTTTCTAATTCAATTGCTCTGTAAGCAAACGCATCTCAATATGAGGTGAGTGCTTTTCGTACAAAATAGCGTAAACTGCCCGGCAAATAGGCATATCAACCTTGTACTTTTTATTTACATGATGCATAGAATTTACTGCATAATAGCCCTCAGCAACCATATTCATCTCAAGCTGAGCAGATTTCACCGTATAACCTTTGCCTATCATATTTCCAAAGGTACGGTTACGACTAAATTGAGAATACGCCGTTACCAGCAAATCACCAAGGTAAGCTGATTCCTTGATATCCCTTGAAATAGGATGCACAACGTCTACGAATCTTTTAATCTCCCTGATGGCATTTGAGATTAAAACAGCCTGAAAATTATCGCCATAACCAACACCATGGCAAATACCACTGGCTACCGCATAAATATTTTTCAGAACAGCAGCATACTCAGTACCAAAAATATCATCAGAGACATTAGTTTTAATATATCGCGTACTTAAAAGCCTTGCAAATGTTGCTGCAAGATCCAGATTAGTAGAGGCTATTGTTAGATAAGACAATTTCTCTAAAGCCACCTCTTCAGCATGACAAGGTCCACTTATTACTACGATGTCCTCATAAGAGACATTATATTTCTGACTAAGGAATTCGCCAATAATCAGATTTTCATCCGGCACTATCCCCTTAATGGCAGAAATGATCTTTTTGCCCTTTAATTGCTCAGGAGTTATTCCATCTAAGGTTGCTTTTAAAAAAGCTGCTGGTACATTTAAAATGATATATTCGGCCTTTTCAATAATATCAGAAATATTATCTGAGATATTATCTTCAGGAATTCTGATTTCAACAGAACTCAAATAATTTGGATTATGCTTATATTTCTGTAAGTGAAGTATTGAATCCTGATTCCTCATCCACCAATAAATTTCCTTTGCAGTAAAATTATCTGAAAGCATTTTTATGATTGCAGTAGCCCAACTACCGCCACCAATCATTGCAACTTTAGGTATCATAATTTATAAATAAAAAGCCCCGGCTTATTGTTTTAAACCGGGGCAATTTACTTATTTTAAATGACTGATATTGCTTACTTTCTATTTAGGAGCAGCAAACAATTGATCCTTAGTGGTTTTTTCTACTTTCATACCATCCTTTAATCTGTTTTGAATTGCAGAGTAAGGACCTGTTACCACTTCCTGATTCGCTTTAAGTCCAGATTTGATAATGATATACTGATCATTTTGAATCCCTGTAGTAACCTCAGTACGTTTTACGGTGCCATTATTAAACACATAAACATACTGTTTAACGGTTTTATCAGAAAGTTTAGATTTCTGCTTATCTGCATTTTCATCATTGTCAGCAGGCTTATCTGACTTAACCTTATCTTCTGTGAATACAGATTGAATTGGAATAGCCAAACCCTTTACAGACTCACTTTCGATATCCACAGTTGCCGACATACCTGGTCTGAAAGGAGAAGGAAGATCCTTAGCACCTGTTTTAAGGTTACTATACGAATCAGCTAGAATACGAACTTTAACGTTGAAATTTGTTACCTGATCAACGGAACTAGTTGCAGCACCAACATCTTTAGATGAGCTTGCAATTTCAGTTACAATACCCTTAAATTTAGTATCTCCAAATGCATCTACCTCAATAATCGAGCTATCTCCAACATTAACCCTATTAATATCATTTTCGTTCACATCAACGTTTACTTCCATTGATGATAAATTAGAAATACGCATAATCTCTGTACCTGCCATTTGAGCTGTACCAAGAATACGATCTCCCAATTCAACAGACAATTTAGAAATTACCCCATCAACTGGAGCATAGATAGTCGCTTTGGCAAGGTTAGCCCCTGCCTCTTTAACATTTGCACCACCCTCAGCTAAACTGTACTTGGCGCCGGTAACCATAGCTTTCAATCTGGCAATATCAGCTAAAGCTGAGAAATATTGTGCTTTAGCAGCATCAAATTCTGAAGTAGAGATAACTTTTTTGTTAAAGAGCTCCTGACTTCTTTTATAAGAAGCTTCAGTGTTATCAAAGTTAGCATTCGCTTGTTTCAATTGTTGCTCTGCAGCCACAACCTGAGCTTTTTGAGTGTTGTTTGAGGCAACAGCTCTTTCAAATCCTGATTGAAGTACATCTGGTCTAACTTTAATCAGCAATTGGCCTTTTTTAACCACATCGCCTTCTTTAACCAAAAGTTCAGTAACCTCACCCGATACTTCAGAGCTTAGTTTCACTTCGGTTTCAGGCTGTACTTTACCACTGGCAGTAACGGTTTCAATAACTTTTCTGTCAGCAGCCTTTTCAATCGTCACCTTCTCAGGCTTATCACCTCCTATTAAGCCGGTAAATTTTGCTCCAGCCAACAAGACAATGATAATGCCTATTACAATTAGTATCGGTTTTAGTTTCATTTCAATTTATTTATTTTTTTATTATTTATAATCTAGGTGCATTAAATTGTGCGAATTTATTATGCCGCTCCTAGAAAACTATTTGTTTGCCTAAGTAATAATCAATAACCTTTGCTTTGAAAAGTAAATCATACTTAGCCCTTATCATATCTATTTCTGCTCTATTCTTATTTGTTAATGAAGTATTGTAATCCAATGAATTAACCAAACCAACATTGTAACGCTGTTCTATTACTGAAAATGCTTCTTTTCTGGCATTAAAGGTATTGGTTGTAGATTCAAATGTACTTTTTGCAGCTTTCAAATCAGCAACAGCCTGATAGATGATCTTATTTAAATTATTTTTGGCAAGTTGTTCATCAGCTTCATACTGCATTAAATTAATCTTTGCTTTTCTCACTCCAATTCTAGCTTGTGAGCCATTAAAAATTGGAATACTTAAACCAATCCCTATTCCTTTGGAAACATTGTTTTTTATCTGATTACCAAAAGATTCATTTTGAGTGTTCGCAGGAAGATTATAATTATAGTTAAAATAAGAACCATAGCTTCCACTTAAATTCAATTTCGGGTAGTAGCTTCCCTTTGCAATATCAATATCTTTTTTTGCAGAAGCTGTTTGCAGAGCAGCTAGTTTAATATCAGGAAAAAGCCTTATAGCGTCTGAATACACTTCTTCCGGATTGTAATTAACAGTCGGATTATTGAAAGAAGATAATACAGGCGCCTGCACATCATACTTGGTTGAAGAAGGTATATCCATTAATTGAGCCAAAGTCAAATAAGAAATAGAGAGGGCATTCTCGGCAGTGGTAACATCCAACTGCGCAGTAGCTGTTTGTGATTTAGATTCAGCCAAATCTGCAAGTGTCTTATTCCCAACATCAAGAAGTTCTTGTTGCTGTTTCTGCTGTTGCTCAGCAACAGATAATTGCTGTTTAGCTGCAGATAAGCGATCCTTATTGTACAATATCTCCATATATGAAGTAATTACTTGAAGAATTAAGTCATTTCTGATTTTATCAGTATTAGCTTTCCCCGCTTCAAGAAGAATTTTGTTTTGTCTAATTTGATTTATTTTAGAAAGGCCATTAAACAAATCGACTCCTGCACTCAAGCCAGGCGTAAAACCATAACTTTGAGTATTTGAATATATACCTGAATTACCCAAATTATTTCGTCCCCACCTCATATTCTGATCTATACCACCATTTAAAGTTGGATACAGGGATAGCTTGGCCTGTTTTAGATTTTCCTCAGACATACTTTCACTATACTGTGATTTTTTAACCTGAAGGTTGTTATGTAAAGTTTCTTCAATTGCTTGTTGTATGGTAATGATTTCCTGAGCATTAGATTTTTGCACAAAACCCGTAATAAAGATAAGAGAGAGTGCTAAAGCTAATTTGGGTAATGTACTATAAGGGATAATTTTTTTCATAATTTAGTTTTCACAATATTAATATAAACAACTTATTCATTTTGTAAATTTTCGGGTACAACAACCTTATTTTCTCATCTTCTATTTTTCTCCTATTTGACTTAAAAGAAGTCAATAAAATTAAAATTTTCTCTAAGTTTGGGCATGTACCTGATAAAATCCCCACTTTTATTAAAATGGTATTACCCATCATTAACCTGGCACAAGAGCCGGGATCAAAAAGTTATTTATTTAACCTTTGACGATGGACCCATACCAGATGTTACAGACTTTGCACTAAAAACTTTAAAAAGCTTTAATGCAAAAGCAACATTCTTTTGTATCGGAGATAATATTCACAAACATCCTGATATTTTTGAGAAGATAAAGAACGACGGCCACCGCATCGGCAACCATACTTTTAACCATTTAAAAGGATGGAAAACGCCGGATGAAATATACACCAAAAACTTCCAAAAGTGTCAGGAAATAACTAACACAAATTTATTTCGTCCACCTTACGGCAGAATTAAAAAATCTCAGATCACCAACATTCGAGCACTAAACCCTAAAACTCAGATCATCATGTGGGACGTGCTAAGTGGTGATTTTGACACCAACCTTGCCCCCCACAAGTGCTACAGCAATGTGATAAAACATACAGACAACGGATCAATTGTAGTTTTTCATGACAGCCTGAAAGCCTACGACCGAATGAAATATACATTACCAAGAGTGTTGAAACATTTTTCTGACCTCGGTTACCGTTTCGATTCTCTTTAATTTTTCATGTTTGAAACAGCTAAGCTTAGGCCAAAACACCAACACAATTCAACTAACTAATAAACAGCATATTGCGATCAAAACAAAAAACAAAAGTGTTCAGAAACGAACAACACTGTTCAAAAATGATCGCCTCTATCCTGCAAAGATTTAAGCGAATAATCAGTCGACATTATTTAGAATAGGTATAAATAATATAATGATAAGCAGATGATGTCCTACCCCTATTTTTTTTTGTAAATTCGCTACAAATAATAAGAATAACTTACCCTTTTAACACATATTATCAATGGCTTTTGATATAGAAATGATCAAAAAGGTGTATGCAAACTTTGGCCCCCGCGTTGAGGCGGCTCGTAAATTAGTAGGCAGACCTTTAACACTCTCAGAAAAAATTCTTTACACCCACCTTTGGGATGGAAATACAAATACCGCTTACACAAGAGGTACTGATTACGTAGACTTTGCTCCTGACCGTGTGGCCATGCAAGATGCTACTGCACAAATGGCTTTATTGCAATTTATGCAGGCAGGCAGACCAAGGGTTGCTGTTCCTTCTACCGTTCACTGCGATCACTTGATCACGGCAAAGAATGGTGCTGAGATTGACTTACCAGCTGCAAACACTGAAAGCAAAGAAGTATTTGACTTTTTAGCTTCAGTTTCAAATAAATATGGTATTGGTTTCTGGAAACCAGGTGCAGGTATTATTCACCAGGTTGTTTTAGAAAACTATGCTTTCCCAGGTGGAATGATGATAGGTACCGATTCTCACACTGTAAACGCAGGTGGTTTAGGTATGGTTGCTATAGGTGTTGGTGGTGCTGATGCTTGCGATGTAATGGCAGGATTACCATGGGAACTAAAATTCCCTAAACTTATTGGTATTAAACTTACCGGAAAATTAAGTGGATGGGTATCTGCAAAAGATGTTATCCTTAAAGTTGCAGGTATTCTTACCGTAAAAGGTGGAACAGGTGCAATTGTTGAATATTTTGGCGAAGGCGCAACAAGCATGAGCTGTACCGGTAAAGGAACCATTTGTAGTATGGGTGCTGAAATTGGTGCAACTACTTCAACATTTGGTTACGACGAAAGCATGGAGCGTTACCTACGTGCTACCGACAGAGCCGAAGTTGCTGACGCTGCAAATGCAATTAAAGAACACTTAACCGGCGATGCTGAAGTATATGCAGAGCCTGAAAAATACTTTGATCAAATAATCGAAATTAACTTATCTGAACTTGAGCCTTATTTGAATGGTCCATTCACTCCAGATCTAGCAACTCCTATCTCTAAAATGAAAGAAGTTGCTGCAGCTAATGGATGGCCAATGAAAATCGAAGTAGGATTGATCGGTTCATGTACCAACTCATCATACGAAGATATTTCTCGTGCAATCAGTATTGCAAAACAAGTATCAGAAAAAGGCTTAACTGCTAAATCTGAATACTGTATCAACCCTGGTTCTGAGCAAATCCGTTACACCATTCAACGTGATGGATTCTTAGACGTATTCAAAAGCATCGGTGCTAAAGTATTTACAAATGCTTGTGGACCATGTATTGGTATGTGGGACAGAGTTGGTTCTGAAAAACAAGAAAGAAACACTATCGTACACTCGTTTAACCGGAACTTTGCAAAACGTGCTGACGGCAACCCTAATACTTTTGCTTTTGTTGGTTCTCCGGAACTAGTAACAGCATTAGCTATTGCAGGTGATTTAAGCTTTAACCCGTTAACAGATACTTTAACTAATGATAAAGGCGAACAAGTAAAACTTGATGCTCCAACTGGATTCGAATTACCTACTCAAGGTTTTGCAGTTGAAGATGCAGGTTATCAGCAACCAGCTGAAGACGGAAGTAAAGTAGAAGTACTTGTTTCTCCAACTTCACACAGGTTACAATTACTTGATCCATTTACTCCATGGGAAGGCACAGACCTTAAAGGCCTTAAGTTGTTAATTAAAGCAAAAGGAAAATGTACTACTGACCATATCTCAATGGCTGGTCCATGGTTAAAATTCCGTGGTCACTTAGATAACATCTCTAACAACATGTTAATCGGTGCTGTAAACTACTTTAACGAGAAAACTGACTCAGTTAAAAATGAGCTTACTGGTGAGTACGGCCCTGTACCAGCAACCCAAAGAGATTATAAAGCTGCAGGTTTAGGTTCTATCGTTGTTGGTGATGAGAACTATGGTGAAGGATCAAGCCGCGAGCACGCAGCTATGGAGCCTCGTCACTTAGGTGTACGTGCTGTATTGGTAAAATCATTTGCCCGCATCCACGAAACCAACCTTAAGAAACAAGGTATGCTTGGCTTAACCTTTGTTAACAAAGAAGATTACGATAAAATATTAGAAGGTGATGTTATCGATATCATTGGATTAACAACATTCACCCCTGATGTTCCTCTTACTTTAGTATTAAACCACGCTGATGGAACTAAAGAAGAAATATCGGTTAATCACAGTTACAACGAACAACAAATCGAATGGTTCAGAGCAGGTGGTGCATTGAATATCATTCGTAGAGAAGCAGCGGCTAAAAACGCTAAGTAATTAAAATACTTAGCAGCTGATAGCTCAATATAAAAAAGGGGTTGATATTTAAAATATCAACCCCTTTTTCATGCAACAGTCTTTTCAATTATTGAATTACCGCAGCCCACCCGCCATTGCGAACCATCTTAATATCCATCTTATCTCCAGATTTTACCTGCACAGTTTTCTTTCTATAATCCATTGCCTGACGGCCAGCATTAATTCCATCTTCAAAATAAGTCATTGTATAGGTTTTGCCTTTTTCAAGAAAATCAAAATCTAAAGAAACAGTCCTTTCTTTTTCCTTACCATTGGCTATTGCACCTATAAACCATTTATTCTTTTTGCGCTTAGCTACCACAGCAACTTCACCAATCTTAGCCTCTAGTGCCTTAGTCTCATCCCACGTAGTTGGGACGCTTGTAATAAACTCTGTACAATCCAGGTTTCGGTAATACAACGTTGGATTATCAGCTAACATCTGTATTCCACTTTCAAATACAACAAACAAAGCCAATTGATAAGCGCGCGTACCAATGCTGGCAGCATTTGGTCTTTCGGCTCTATAAACATCAGGTTGCATACTAATCATAGCACCCGGAGTATAATCCATCGGACCAACAGCATTACGCATAAACGGAAGATACAAGCTATTATCAGGATAACAACCACCCATCTGCTCCAATCCCCTAACTCCTTCGTAAGAAATCACGTTTGGATATTTATACTCCAGTCCTGCAGGTTTAAATGCACCATGAAAATCGACAAACAGTTTATGTTTTGCCGCTTCCTTAGCTACATCCTCATAGTAATTAACAATCCATTGATCGCTACGATCCATAAAGTCTATTTTAACACCTTTTACACCCCATTCCTGGAAAGTCTTAAACAACCCCATATTCTTATGAACAGTTAACCAGGTTAGCCAAAGTACCACGCCAACATTTTTCTCTTTACCATAACGGATCAGTTCGTGTACATCAACATCCGGATTTGGCGTATAAGGATCTCTGGTACTCTTTGCCCAGCCCTCATCCATAATGATATATGGTATACCAAATTTAGCAGCAAAGTCTATGTAGTATTTATATGTAGCCAGGTTATAGCCCGAAACAAAATTCACATCCGGGCCATATGGAGCAGCATCATTCCACCACTCCCAACTTGCCTGCCCCGGCTTAACCCAACTAGGATCTTTAATTACACTTGCCGAAGCCAGCTTTAAAGTCATTGTATTTTCAAGAAGCTGTTTATCATCAGAAGTTACCACAAAATATCTCCAGGGGAAACTACGGGTACCAGAAGTTTTTGCAATATACTCAGCTTCCTTAAGTATTTTCAAGCTACGGTCGCCATCGTCTCCAAATTCAAGCGGAACCTTAGGAAATGCGGCCGACATTCCGTTATTTCCAGTCCCTTTAAGAAACATACATGGATAATCAGTCAGGTCAGACTCGCTGATCAATATTTTATATCTCTTCTTGGTATCGATAAGCACAGGAAGGGAAGACATCTTATTTTCAGGCTTCCAGTCATTTGATTTTACTTGCGAATACAATTCTTCGTAAGCTGTTTTAAATCCCTCGGGTTGCTGCAAATGAAGCGTATATTCTGCCGGAAAGTTAACAGCAAATTCTTCATTCATTACCTCTATGCTATCCTTTTTATTGGTAATAAAGCGATAAGCAATGCCATCATCAAATGCACGAAACTCGACATTGTACCCGCCCTTAAAGCTGATCATTAAAGAGTTATAATTACTTTTTACTGTGGAATATTTTAAAGAAACATAAGGTTTAATTGTTTCATTTCCTTGCCCCTTTTTGCTACCGGTTAATTTCGGATTTTGCCCCAGAACCTCATTTCTAAGGCTCATCTGTAAATGGTTCCTTTCCAACAGCAAGTCATCGCCAGAGGAAATGGAATAATATATCTTATCAGATACATTAACTGAAACCTTGAGTCCCCCGTTGGGAGATTTAAGGTCAATATTTTTTGTTTGAGCATTTACCGCAGCCGAAAATTCGAACACTGCTACAATAGTTAATACGAGCTTATTAAAAAAATTCATGAAAATAGTGGTTTAGTCTATACAGTTAAAGTTGTGTGATTACAATATATATGGTTCAGTTTTGTAATACTAAAGGTAATAATTTTATTTGCTAAAACCATTTACTTAACTCCGAGTGATAGCAAAGTGTTTGTTTCAGTATTAACACTGGAAATGATTTTTTTTTAGTAAATTCATTCAACCAAATATTAAGATTATGAATGTACTCACTAAAGTTCAAAACTGGGGTAATCATCATCACCCAAAATGGATCGACTATTTTAGGATTCTTTTAGGCCTTGTACTTATTTGGAAAGGCATTGCATTTGCATCAAATTTACAAGCCTTTACCAATATGATGAAAGATGCCATGCTAGGGGTAGCAGTATCAATTAGCCTAATGGCGCACATCATTATTGTGCTCCATATCATCGGCGGAATACTGATTGCTATAGGTTCGCAAACGCGCTTATTTTGTGCGCTCAACTTGCCTATACTTATCGTAGCTGTCTTCTTTGTTAACCTAAGAGCAGAGATTTTTAAACCTTATGCTGAGTTTTGGGTATCGTGCGTTGTCCTGATCGGTTTAGTTTGCTTTTTAATTGAAGGAAACGGAGTATTGTCTATCGAACACGAAAAAAAAGCAGTTGTTTAATTGATATTGTTTTAGTTGAATCTTAAAACTCATGTTCGCAATCAAAGCAATGATAAGTTTTCTTAACATGAAAGGGATAAATCATCAACGCAAAGGAGACTATCATTGTTAACAGGCCAAATCTCTTTTTAGTAGCCTGCACAAAGCCTACATGATTTGAACCACAATTATGACAAATCTCAACTCCAGGTTCAGTTTCCTCCTGTGGTAACTGAACGTCTTCGTCTTGCAGTATACTTTTTGCCAAAGGGATATCCTTTTCAAAAATATGCAACCTCACCCCTCCATAAGCCTGGGTATATAAAGGATTTAATGTGATTGAATTCTCATCAGATAAAAAACATTGAATGCCGCTATCCAACAAGCGTGCTTTCACAATATTGGCCTCAATTGGGTTGTAAAAAGTTGTTAGTACTATAATTTTATCCATTTAACCTCACTTGACCATAAATATAGTAAAAAGCCTCCAATTGGATCCTTTTGGGCAAACCAACAAGAAAATTGGCTGTAATATTTTAGTGATTTCTTATATTAGCTGAGCTTTTAAAAAGCAAAACCAAATATATTTCAAATCATGAATATAATCATTAAACCTTACCTGCTAACAGCTTTATTTCTTACCAGCGCATTCATTTCCTGTAATCAATCAGAAAAAACAGGAGATCAGCGATTCGACCAAAAAGCTGTTGCCCTCAATGATAGTGCAGTTAAAATACAGATGAATTTTATGAGCCAAAACATATCTAAGGATTCAGTTTTAAAAGTAATTGATCTTTGGAAACAGGCTATTAAAATTGAACCTGGCTACCAAACTGCATACTTAAACCTGTGGAATTTCAACAATTCTATGCAACTGTTTAATGAAAACATTCCACTATCTTCGGATTGGTTAAAAAACCAGCCAAACAATCCGGATATTTTAATAAAACGAGGACTAGTATACGAGCAGTTAGGCAAAACCGACCTATCAAATAAGGATTATGAGGCAGCACTACAGATTATTTCGGCCAAACCTGCACCTGCAATAAACAAAGATATGACTCAGGAACAAATTGCTGAAGCAATTTCAAGAGCCTTCAACATTTTAATAATTAAAAAAGATAGCAAAGAACCATTAGAAGTTCTAAGTAAATTACAAGCGCTATTCCCGAAAGACACCAAAGTTGATTCGGGATATGAAGCACTTAAAAGTAGCACAAGAGCAGAGTACATAAATACCATTTTAGGTCAGGATGGTTTACTTGCTCATACCTAAAATCATCCTATAGTCAGTCCACGGTGAGTTCACCTTGAGTCCACGTCTAGTCCACGTTTTGCTAGAAAAAAGGTGGACTCAAGGTGAACTCACCGTGTGGTCAATGTGGACTGACTATAGCGCCCTTCTAGCGTCCTATTAAGTTGTTTTTAAAAATTGCTGAAACCAATAACCGGATTCCTTAATGGTTCTGTGTTGAGTTTTAAAATCTGTGTGAACCAATCCAAAACGGGCATTGAAACCCTCTGCCCATTCAAAATTATCCATCAATGTCCAAGCCATGTATCCTGAAATATTTAACCCTTCATTTTTAGCCTTTAGTAAGGCTGCTAAATAAAGCTCAAAATAAGCTATCCGTTCTGGATCGTGAACACGACCGCCAGAAAGCTTGTCGTGATATGCGGCCCCATTTTCGGTAATCATTAACTTCTTAATACCGGGATAAGAAGCAAATTGTTTAATGATATTATAAAAACTATCCGCGTTTATTTCCCATCCCATCGCAGTATGAGGTTTCTTTCTGCTTTTAGCTTTTACCTCCCATGCCTGCAAAACAGGAATAAACGCATTATATTTTATGGTTAGAGGGAAATAGTTTTGCAGACCAATAAAATCGAAGTCAAACGTTAGGCGTTCGGTGTGTCGCCAGGTAGAATGCTGAATAGAAAACTTCTCCATCAAATCCCAATCCGCTCCCGGGTAGCCCATTCCGAGTGTTGGTTCAATAAACAACCTGTTCATTAAACAGTCTATCCTTTTAGCCGCTGTTACATCAGCATCGCTTTGTGTATAAGGCACAACCTCAGAGCAAGAAAAACTAGTGCCTATATTTGCATTTTGCACCTCGGCTCTCAGTATTCTTCCACCATCAGCCTGAGCTATTGCAGTATGATGAACTGCAGAAAAGAAATTAGTTAAACCAGTTTTTCCGGGCGCATGTATACCCAACATATAGCCAAGCGATGTAAAGCCGAAAGGTTCATTTAAAACTATCCAGTTCTTAACCTTATCGCCATACTCTTTGGCGCATATAGATACAAAGTTGTTAAAAGAATCGTTGACGCTGTAGGCGGTCCATCCCCCTTCTTCTTCCAATGCATCTGGCAAATCCCAATGGTAAAGGGTTACATAAGGGATTATGCCGTTAACCAGACACTCATCAATCACATTGTGATAAAATAAGACACCTTCTTTATTTATTGCGCCTTTACCGTAAGGAAGGATTCTGGGCCAGGATATTGAGAACCTAAAAACGGAGAAACCAAGTGTTTTAACAAGTGTAATATCCTCTTTGTACTTATGATAAAAATCGCAAGCCTGTGCTGGCTGATGTCCTTTTTTTATTTTGCCTGATCTTTTAGAAAAGGTATCCCAAATTGATGGGCCTTTACCATAAACATCTGCAGCCCCCTCAATTTGCGCGGCTGCTGCAGCTACACCCCATAAAAAATCCTCACCAAAATCAGACGCTTTAATCATACTTGTAATTATTAAAGGCAATATGGCATTATGGTATTAACTTAATGTTAAGCCTATCTGCTTGAGTAACAAGGCTGCATTAAAAGTTTTGCAAGGGCCATGCTTCAATTTATAATCAAACTCCATTTCGTCTTCAGCAATCTGAATATCGAAATGGTAGTTTCTAACTTCCTGCTCATGGTCTGCCTCCATTTCTGAAAGCTGCAGATCATGAGTGGCAAACAGCGCAGGTGTCTTTTGTGAAATCAACTTTTCTATGAATACCTTTGAGCCCAGGTATTTATCCTTACTGTTCGTTCCTCTAAGCATTTCATCAATCAGCACAAATGAATTTTCGGAAACGCTGATGGCATCGAGTATCATTTTAAGTCTGTTCAGCTCTGCTTTAAAGGTTGATGTTTGATCGTTCAAAGAGTCCTTAATACGCATATAAGAAAGCACCTTAAATATTGAAAGCGACATTTCTTTAGCGCAAACCGGAGCACCTGCAAAGGCAAGCACCATGTTAATACCTACTGTACGCAGAAATGTGCTTTTCCCTGCCATATTTGAGCCCGTAACGATATCAACCGTTGGATATGCCTCTAAACTAAAATCGTTCACTACACGAGCGCTTTCGTGAATTAGCGGATGTCCTAGTTCAGCACCCTTTAAGCTAAAGTTATCTGCAATTGTAGGAAAGTTCCAATCGGGTTGATTATGATTAAGTGTGGCAAAAGAAATGAGCTCTTCGAACTGGCTAATCCTATACAGGCCACCTACCAAATTAGCTGATGATTTTGCATACCATTTAATTAAATCGAAGGAGCATTTTAAGTCTAATAGCAAAAACAGGTTTAAAAGAAAACCTAAAAACGGATTAAGCCTGACATCAAATGCCTTAATGATGGATGATAGCTGTTTGATTTGTTTACTTACAGGATCGTTTGTTATATTTTTTTCGTCATTCCCCTTAAAAAAGTCCTTAATATAAGAGCTCCGCCAAACTATATCTTCTGTCCATTTTACGGTACCAGAAAAGGAATCCAGTAAATTCGAACTTCCAGTAAACCCATAATAAATCTGATTAATGTATTTTAGGTTAAAGAAGATCAGCCCCATATTAAATATGGCTACAAAGCCAAATATCTTCCACACGTATCCGCCGAATATTGCACCAAGTATAAGCAGACCGATGGTAATAAAAGGACCTATTTTTACATACAACTGAAGTGCCTTATTGTTAGTAAAGGTTAGGTGATTGGGTAGCTGATGCTCCAGCTTATCCTTAATAAGATCGAGTTGCCCTGGTTTGTGGTTTTGTAATTCGGCCCTGAAGTGAAACGTTTTGTCGATATGCTCAGTTAATTCGGCAATAGCTTCTTGCCGCTGTAAAATAACGTCCTTTTCATTTAGCCTGCCAAGGTTCTCTGCAAGGATATTTAAGCCATTATTTGTGTTGCATCTGTTGATATGAGCAAACAAAGTCCCGTGCCCGTAAATATCCAAATCAGATGAATATGGGTGATACTCGTCGCTATAGCTTTCGCCATTGCTATATCCATTAATATTTGAAGTAATATGATTCACTTCATTTTGATAAACCCACAAAAGCTGTTCGGCATAGGTTAACTCTCGTTGTACTTCACTTTGCCTTTTGACCAAAACCATAAAAAGAATTACCGGGATAACAGTTAGTACTATTAATACCCACGAAAAACCAATATTTATAATCAGGGCTACTATTAATATCTCGGCAATAAAAAGGCCTAAGCGGGAGAATGATATTTTATTAAGTTTGCTTTTAAGGCCATCAATCTGGGCTTGCTGGCTTTCTACATTATTTCTGTAATCGTTTAAAATGCTATCTTTTGTTCTTATCATTGTATTTTTCTCCATTGAACTGCTTGCTTCGGCTCGGTTTGTTAAATATAGGGAATTGATTATTACTCCGCTAATTAGATGAAAATTACATTACTTGTTACAGGAAAAACTGAAGAAAAATATCTTATTGAAGGTATTGAAAAATATTTAAGCCGATTAAAACACTATATCGGCTTTAATATGATTGTCATTCCTGATGTAAAAAATACTAAAAATTTAAGTGAGGCACAGCAAAAGGCCAAAGAGGCTGAGATGATGTTAAAGCATATCAGTAATCCGGATACTGTAATTTTACTTGACGAGAAAGGCAAGAAGTATACTTCTGTCCTTTTTTCAAATTATTTGAACAAACAGATGATTGGAAGTGTTCAACATTTGGTATTTGTAATAGGCGGGCCTTATGGCTTTGATGAGTCTGTTTATAAACGGGCTAACGGAAGTATGTCGCTTTCTGACATGACCTTCTCTCACCAAATGGTACGTTTATTCTTTGTAGAACAGTTATACAGGGCTTTTAGTATTTTAAAGGGCGAGCCATATCACCATGAATAATCTGTATTAATTTTATGGAAATTTAAAAAGGCTTTCATCATTATATAAAAGGAGATTTATTATGCGCTTACCATCAGATTATAAAAGGGATTACAGATTCAAAAGTGATAAGGGGAAGGATCGTTTAAGCTATATCATTGCTATTGTTGTTTCGGCAATAGCATTTTTGCTGATCTGGTATCTGGCTTAAAGCAACGAAGCCGGATTATAAATAATCCGGCTTCGTTTAATATTAATTAGCTAACTACACACCTTTTTTACTGGTCATGCTTGCTTTTTTTGCTGGCTGTGATGTTTTAGCCGGAGCCTTTGCATTTGCCGGCTTCGGTGTACCTTTTGGCTTTTTATCGTTCTTCTCTTCTGCTTTTAAAGCTTCCTGCTCTGGAGTTACTGAAGGTGCTTCCTCTGAAAACAAAGGCAACTCTTTTAGTAAATGATACCAGGTAACGATCTTTTTCATGTCAGAGGTATATACTTTCTCTTCATCATGAGCTGGAGCTACTTCTTTAAAGAATGTTTTTAAAGCCGTTATGTCTGATTTTGCATCAGGAACGTTTCCTTTAGCGGCAGCAATGTTAGCCAAAACATCTACAAGTTTCAGATCTTCATCTTCACCGTAAATAGTAATGTCTTCTAATGATGCAAGTTTGGTTGTAGTAATATTGGCTACAATTTTAACTTTCTGAGCATCAAGGCTCTCAAGAACATATCCGCCTTTATTTTGCCCTACTAGTTTAAATAAGCCTGGTCTCCCAGATACTGCTACTATTCCTCTTAAATTCATATTAATCCTCTATTACTTCTATTCCTAAAATCTTGTCACCTTGTTTAATATCATCAACAATATCGACATTTTCTACTACTTTACCGAATACAGTATGATTTCTATCTAAGTGAGCAGTGTTGTCTCTGCTGTGGCAGATAAAAAACTGTGATCCTCCAGTGTTTCTTCCGGCATGTGCCATCGATAAAACACCACGGTCATGATATTGGTTCTCACCAGAAAGCTCACAATCAATTTTATAACCTGGGCCACCAGTACCTGCTAAGTGTGCTTTTGCAGGATCTTTAGAGTTTGGACATCCAGCCTGAACCACAAAGTTTGGTATTACTCTGTGAAATGTAATTCCATCATAAAATCCTTCGTTAGCTAATTTTTTAAAGTTAGCAACTGTATTTGGTGCATCCTGATCATAAAACTGAACAGTCATGTTCCCTTTCTCTGTTTTAATTATTGCTTTACTCATGTTATTTTTTGTAAACGCCAAACTTAGATAAAATAGTTTTTATATGCAATTTATACTAAAAGCGTTATATGTACATTATAATTTTATATTGGTATACAAAAAATATACATTCGTACTCACTGATACAAACCCATGATTTTAAGCTTTAAAAAATTTGGCCTTCTGTTTTTTTTACTTGTAGTTACAATAGCTGCCAAGGCATCGTCTATTCTTATTTACATGGATGAGGACCAAAAAAATCATTTAAAAGCTTATGGCATTGCGTATTGGGGTATTGCACAAAAGGCTGATGTGAGCTGGCTTTTGAATTATAGAGGTGGCAGCTTTTTAATAGGCTACAATAAGGCCATTGAAGATGAGTGCAAAACACGGGGTGTTTCTTATCAGATACTTGCCGATGGAAAGGTAACAGGGATTTTAAATGAGATTAGTGATCCGCAGGTAAATATGGAAATGGTAAAGCTTGAAAAAGCGCCCAAAATAGCGGTTTACTCGCCTAAAAGTAAATTGCCCTGGGATGATGCCGTAACGATGGTGCTTACCTATGCGGAAATCCCTTACGATGTGGTATATGATGATGATGTTTTGAAAGACAAGTTGTCGGCCTACGATTGGCTACACCTTCATCACGAGGATTTTACTGGGCAATATGGCCGTTTTTGGAGTTCATTTAGAAATGCGACATGGTATCGTGAGGATGTTAAAAATCAGGAAGCTACAGCAAAAAGAAATGGCTTTACTAAGGTATCTCAATTGAAACTTGCTGTAGCAAAACGAATAAAAGAATTCTGTACCGGTGGAGGCTTCCTTTTTGCCATGTGTTCAGGTACTGATAGCTTTGACATTGCATTGAGCGCTGAGGGTGTTGACATTTGCGAAAGCATGTTTGATGGCGATGCTGCTGATCCACAGGCTCAGAGTAAACTTAACTACAATAATACATTTGCTTTTAAAGATTTTAAGCTAGATGAGAACCCTAATAACTACGAATTTTCTGACATTGATGCTACCCAGATAAGGATACTTACCGAGAATAATGATTATTTTACATTGTTTGATTTCTCTGCAAAATGGGATCTTGTACCAACCATGCTAACTCAAAACCATGATAAGGTTATTAAAGGGTTTATGGGTCAAACTACTGCGTTTAAAAAGCGTGTTGTAAAACCAAGTGTTACGGTTCTGGGAGAAAACAAAGGCGCGGAGGAAGTACGTTATTTAAATGGGGAGATTGGCAAAGGACAATTCACATTCTACGGCGGTCATGATCCTGAAGATTATCAGCATGCTGTAGGAGATCCTCCAACGGACTTAAATCTGCACCCTAATTCGCCAGGTTACAGGTTGATATTGAACAATGTTTTATTTCCAGCTGCGAAAAAGAAACCGCAAAAAACTTAGTACTTATATACAAACGTCATCCTGAATTTATTTCAGGATGACGGAAAAGAGATTATCCACGAAGGCTAAATACTCAGGATGGTGGTAATATGCTAATCGTAGAAATTCCAGCTTACACCAAATTTGAACAGTAAACGGTCTGGCATTGGATAGCGGTTAACGGTATAATATCCTTTATAAATTAAACCTTGGTTTACATAATCACATTTCACAAAAATATTGGCTCTTCTTAAGCTTGCTTTAACCCAAACATCTACAATTGGTGTGGTATCAAACGTTATGTCTTTACCTACGTAAAACTGACCTGTTGCTGTTGAGTAGGAATACGCTTTGTATGGAGTATTGTACCGAACATCAAAACCTACATTTGTTTTTAATACTTTAAAAAAGGTTTGATCCAGATAAAAACTATTGAAGGTATAAACTTCAGGAGTACGTAACTTATCAGGATTATCTGTTTTTTGGTAAACCACGTAACTTTCCAGATTAAACTTACCAAACCTGAACTTTTTACCTGCAGTTATTTTAAGGAGGTTTATAGAAGAACCTAACTGAAAGGGCTTAACACCTACTAGTTCGTCCTCACCAAAATACAGATACTTATCTATTAAATAATACTGCGCTCCTGCATCAAAGCCGAATTTCTCATTGATAAAATTAAAAGATAGGTTGATGGTTTTAGTGCGGTCGAAATTATTTCCCCAACGGTAATGGTTTCCAAAGTAATTGACATAAGTTTCTTCAGGCGACTTATTTTGGAAATAAGCCCCAAGCACAATACGCCCTACAGATTTGCTTAACCTAACATTACTTTTGGCCTCATATAGAAAATCGCCTATGTCGCGCCCTTGAAAGATTTGTTGCAAATCGACATTAAAGTCTATCTTATCACTTAAACGATAACCTGCATTGCCAAGTAAGGTAATGTTCTGGAAGGTTGATGAATAATCATAAAATCTTGTTCTGTCTCTGTACAATACCATTTGATTGTACTTATAAAAATCGTGCTTTATACCCACATCTAATTTCAGCTCATTTTTGATGATGGAACTTCCTTTTGATCTTAAGAAAAAGCTGTATATAAATTCATTTTGTATATGACTGTATCTTGTACTGTCATTAGTAAAGGTGCTATCTGCAATGCCAATTCCATGTGGAAAAACAATATTCCTAGCAATTGTATCAGCAATATCCTCGTCCTTTTGAAATGAGTAGGAGTTTGCATCGTACTTTAAAGTATAAGATATCTTATTTGTAGGAAGGATTTTTTTTGTGATTTCTTGAGCAACACTATCTATCCGGCCCACAAAATAAGTTTGCTTAAGCATAAATCCGGTTTGACGATAGATTCGCTTTCCTGTTTGCAACCTAACTGGCTCCGTAAGCTTATCTACAGATTTATCTGCGCCGGCAATAAAAATAGAATCGTTGCTAATCGAACCATTTTCCTGAGTTTTAAGGGTATTAAATACAACACTCGTCCACAGATTATATCTTTTGTTTGGCGATTGGTACCAGCTAAAAAGAGCCCCATTTAGGTCATCTCCCCTTTGTCTTCTGTAATAACCGTTTGCTCCTATTCTATTAAAATTAAGCCCAACATTAAAGTTCGGTTTAATGTTTTGGGAGTGTACAACTTTAAAAACCTGTTCTGCTTCTCCGGCACTAACGTAATACAAACTAGTAAATGGTGTTCTGGCCTGATAGTACTTAATGTCATCATGCGTCATCGCATAATAATCCAAATTGTGCATCCCTATATCAAAACCTATGGTTTTTACGGGTTCAAAAAGCATTGGTCGGGCTGATAGCCCTAAGTTACCAACTCCAACAGTTGGTGTTCTTGGCTGTACTAACACATTAAAATTTTGAAATCCTGCTAAGGTTGTATCCAGAGCTATGGTTTGTATGCTATCTTTTGTAAGCTTAAGTGTAGTATACCTAATGTATTTTGAGGTGAATATTACAGAGTCTCGTCCTTCCTCTTCCTTTTTTCTTAAGGAATCCATCTCTTTATTCTCTCTAACGGAAGTTTTTAAATCCTGGGCAAACAATTGTGCACCACCGAAGATGACAAAGCAAAAAACAAGAAAGGCAATGTTTTTATACATTATAAAGTTGAAATTAACTGGCTTAATATTTTTGTCATTTTAGGCTCGGCTATCTTTGCTGTCTCTATTATTTCTTCGAGACTTACTGGCTCTAGCACTTCGGTAAATCCCTCATCCGTTAATACAGAAATTGCAAACACCGGAACGCTCATATGGTTGGCTACAATAACCTCCGGTACAGTACTCATCCCCACGGCATCACCTCCAATAATTCTTAAATAATTGTATTCGGCTTTTGTTTCTAAATTAGGTCCGGTTACGGCAATGTAAACGCCTTGATGGCATGTAATGTTGTTATCGTTAGCAATATTAATTGCTTGTTTTATTAGCGATCTGTTATAAGGTTGGCTCATATCAGGAAAACGAGGCCCCATATCTGAATCGTTACTACCTCGTAAGGGACTTTCCGGTTGCAAATTGATGTGATCATTGATCACCATTAAGTCGCCCTTTTTAAATTCCGGATTTAATGACCCGGCAGCATTTGAAACAAATAGATGTGCAATTCCTAAAACTTTCATTACCCTTATTGGGAATGTGATCTGTTGCATGGAGTAACCTTCATAATAATGTAGACGGCCTTGCATCGCAACTACTTTCTTACCGTTAAGTTTTCCGAAGATCAGTTTTCCGGTATGGAATTCTAACGTTGAGATTGGGAAATTAGGAATATTAGAATACATTAACTGGTATTCTACCTCAATATCATTAACAAGACCGCCCAGTCCAGTTCCTAAAACAATTCCAATTTCCGGAAGAAAATTATCAGTTTTTCGCTTTATATATTCAACGGTTTCGTGTAGTGCTTGAAACATAATCTAAAATCTTTTGATCAAATGTAGCTTTATCTTCTTCTTGTAACGTTATTTTAACTGGCAAATAAAAGACAGGCAAATTTAAAAGTAATTCTTTTAATACATCATCTAATAAACGCTGTGCATCTTTTTCTGTTGTTATAATTATTTTTTCTTCAGAGAGATTATTTTTAAAGGCATTTACCAATTGTAGAATGTTTTGTGTGGTAAACCGATAATGGTCGGGATAATCATGATGATCTATCTGTGAGGTGTATTTCTGCAACTCTGTTAACAAAGGCAAAGGATTGGCTATACCTGTTAATAAAAACACAGCTGTAGTATTTGAAATTGAAACTAATGGCTTTTGTTCGTTATTAATCAGATGTGTAAGGTTACCATAAGTTAGAAACGAGAATGACAGGCTTTCTTTTGCTTTAGCATCAAATTTATTTAAACAGGCTTGCTTTTGGTGGATATCCATCTTAACCGGCCCTTTGGTAACCAATAATGCTTGTGCACGATGATAACCTGTAAATAGCTCTCTCAAATTCCCGGCAGGAAGTAAAAACTGGGGAGCTAATAGCTTTTGATATTCAAAAAGAAGAATGCTAAATCCTGGCTTTACACCTCTATGCTGAAAGGCATCGTCGAGGATTACAATGTCGTGATTGTTTTTTAAATGGTTAATACCTGTTACCCGATCTTCGCAAACAGCCACGGTTACATTAGAAAACTTATTATAAAACTGCATCGGTTCATCACCTATTGTTTCAGCAGTAGCGGTTTTATCTGCGAGGATGTACCCCTTAGTTTTGCGCCCGTACCCCCTACTTAAAATAGCGATACGCTTATCTGAGAGCAGATTTACCAGATATTCTGTTACAGGGCTCTTACCTGAACCGCCTACAACAAGATTGCCTACACAGATAACCGGCAAGTTGAAACTTGTTTGTTTAAACACACCTGTATCGAATAACTTATTTCTGATAAGAATCACTAAGCCATACAGGGCTGAAAACGGAAGTAATAACAGTCTGAGGTATTTAATCATCTGAGCTTTCAAAAATAAGAATTATTACCGCTCATTTTATCACGTTTATAAGGATTGCCTTTTACCAGTGTAATAAATAAAAGTTTACCTTTGTAAAAATAACTTATTATAACATGCTTAAAGGATTTTTTAACGTACCAGCTCCTGTAAATGAACCCATTTTGGGTTACGCACCGGGAAGTAAAGAACGTGAACTTTTGATGGCTGCTTTAGCCGATGCCCGTTCCAAACAGATAGAAATACCTATGTATATTGGTGTTGAGGAAGTGCATACTGAAGTTAAAGGAAAGGTTACCCCTCCGCACGATCACCAACATGTATTGGGTAAATATAGTATTGGAAATAAACACCATGTAAAACAAGCTATTGATGCTGCTTTGGCAGCTAAGGCTGACTGGGAGAATTTAGCATGGGAACATCGTGCTGCAATTTTTCTGAAGGCTGCGGACTTAATTGCTGGTCCTTATCGTTATAAATTAAATGCTGCTACAATGCTTGGGCAATCAAAAAATGCTTACCAGGCAGAGATTGATGCAGCATGTGAGTTGATCGATTTTCTTCGTTTCAACGTTAGCTATATGGCTGAAATCTATAAGCAACAACCTCCTGTTTCTCCTAAAGGATCATGGAACAGAGTGGAACAACGCCCATTAGAAGGTTTTGTGTTTGCTTTAACTCCTTTTAACTTTACTGCTATTGCTGGAAATCTTCCTACCTCGGCTGCCATGATGGGTAATGTTGTAGTATGGAAACCAGCAGATACTCAAATTTTTGCTGCCAATGTTTTGATGCAGATTTTTAGAGAAGCCGGATTACCTGATGGTGTTATCAATCTTGTTTATGTTGATGGACCTGAGGCTGGAGAGGTGATTTTTAGTCACCCTGATTTTGCAGGAATTCACTTTACAGGTTCTACCGCTGTTTTCCAAAACATCTGGAAAACTATTGGTAATAATATCCATAAATTTAAAACTTATCCGCGCATTGTTGGAGAAACCGGTGGTAAGGATTTTATCCTTGTTCATGGTTCTGCAGAACCTGAAATTTCGAGCACAGCAATTATTCGTGGTGCTTTTGAATACCAAGGTCAAAAATGTTCAGCAGCTTCTCGTGTATATGTTTCAAAAACAGTATGGCCAGAGATTAAAGAGCTAATGCTTCGTGATCTGGCTACCTTTAAAATGGGTGGAACTGAAGATTTCAGCAATTTCATTAATGCGGTTATCGACGAGAAATCTTTCAATAAATTAGCTAAATATATTGATGCAGCTAAAGACGACAAATCTGTAGAAATTATTGCGGGTGGAAATTATGATAAGTCTAAAGGTTACTTTATTGAGCCAACAGTTCTTGTTGTTAAAGATCCAAAATACACTACCATGTGTGAAGAGCTTTTTGGCCCTGTTTTAACAATATATGTCTACGAGGATAAAGATTTCGATAAGGTTTTAGACATTATAGATACAACCTCTATTTATGCTTTAACAGGAGCTGTTATTGCTCAGGATCGTTACGCCATTGAAAAAGCTACTCAGCGTTTAAGAAATGCTGCCGGTAATTTCTATATCAATGATAAATGTACCGGTGCAGTTGTTGGTCAGCAACCTTTTGGCGGCGCCAGAGGATCGGGCACAAATGATAAAGCCGGATCGATGATTAACTTATTGCGTTGGGTTTCTCCACGTACTATTAAGGAGACATTTGATCCACCAAAGGATTATCGTTACCCATTTTTAGGATAATAAAAAACTCCCGGCTCATCGTCGGGAGTTTTTTATTTAATATCTCGGAATAACCATTCTCTTTTGAGAAAATGATTATTTCCCTGTATTCATTTTAAACACTGGAGAAATATCCTCAGCACTTGAAGCACTTACCTTCATGTCAGAAATCAATCCGGTTTTCAAGCTGTAAACCCAAGCATGAACAGCGAGTTCCTGTCCGGACGCCCAGGCATTTTGTACGATTGAAGTACTCATCACATTTGCAGCTCCCTCTATAGCATTCAACTCCACCAGACGGTCGGATCTCTTTTGTGGATCTTTAATGGTCGACATTTCACGCTCGTGTATGCGAATCACATCTTTAATGTTTCTTAACCAGTTGTCAATTAACCCCACTTGTGTATCTCCAAGTGCCGCATTCACACCTCCACAGCCATAGTGACCGCAAACAATGATATGTTTTACTTTAAGAACATTTACAGAGTAATCCAGAACACTTAACAAATTCATATCTGTATGTGTAACCACGTTGGCGATATTACGGTGTACAAAGATATCACCTGGCATCGTGTTAGTGATCTGATTAGCGGGTACACGACTGTCTGAACAACCTATCCACAATACAGGCGGCGCCTGACCAGCAGAGAGGCGTTCAAAAAAAAGAGGGTCTTCTTTAAGAGTTGCAGCAACCCACTCTTTATTTCCTTTTAACAAGCTATCGTAAGTAATCTGATCTGTTTGTTGTTTTTCTAATTTCGCGCACATAATAATTTAACTATTAATTTCTTCAATTACTTTATTGTTTAATTTAGGTACGGTATATTGCTCTTTAATGTTTTCCAAAATTACAATAATACCCTTAGTATAAGCATTGTGCTTATAATTAAAAATGGTTTCCAACACATCAGGATCTATATACCTGGAGTTGGTTCCATCGATGATCACATTGGTTTCTTTAGGGATTTTATTTAACACCACCTGGATGGCTGCCTTATTCAAGAAAGACACTTCTTCAGCCAGTTTTATTCTTAAATTCTTTTTATTACCCTCTTCCTGTATTTTATAGAAATATGGATTACGCATATTGGTACGTAATAAATAGAATATCGAGAATAGCATACCTATTGCAACACCTTTTAGTAAATCTGTTAATAACACAGCTACAATAGTGATTACGAATGGTACAAACTGATCCCAACCTTTATGGTACATGTGCTTAAATAATGCGATACGCGCCAATTTATAACCTGTTACTAATAGAATTGCTGCCAAACATGCCAAAGGGATCATATTTATAATTCCCGGGATGAAAAGCAATGATAAAAGCAACCAAACACCATGAAAAATAGCTGACATTTTGGTTCTTCCTCCTGCATTTACGTTTGCAGAACTTCTTACAATTACTGATGTTAAAGGCAATCCGCCTAATAAACCACTAACCATGTTTCCTGTTCCCTGGGCCATTAATTCCCTATTGGTAGGAGAAACACGCTTAATTGGATCTATCTTATCTACCGCTTCAATACTTAGAAGGGTTTCAAGACTTGCAACTACCGCAATTGTAGCAGCAACAACCCAAACTTTTCCATTCAATATCTGTGAAAAATCTGGAACTGCAAATAACCCTGTAAATTCCGACCAGCTGTTCACAACAGGAATCTCTACCATTTGTTTTGCTGCCAAAGCATATTGACCGCCTTGAAACACTATAGTAAGTACAACTCCTATTACAACTACCACCAAAGGAGCAGGAACAACACTTAACTTTTTAAATTTTGGCCATAAAATCAATACGGCTATCGACAATCCACTGATTATAATTGCGGCCAGACTGAAATGACTTAATGCCCCACTAATCGCGGAAAATGTATTTTCATTGTCTTTCTGAAAAAAACTTTCATCACCAAAAAAATCTGAATCCACACCAAGCGCATGAGGAAGTTGTTTGAGTATCAACGTTAATCCAATTGCGGCCAACATCCCTTCAATTACACTTGACGGGAAATAATTTCCGATAGTTCCTCCCTTTAACAATCCAAGTATTACCTGCATTGCACCTGCCAGAACTACAGCAAGTAAAAAGATTTCATAACTGCCCAGTTGACCAATTGCCCCAAGAACTATTGCAGTTAACCCGGCGGCTGGGCCACTAACACTTAATTGTGACCCACTTAAGCTAGCAACTACAACTCCACCAACTATACCTGTTATAAGGCCCGCAAAAAGAGGCGCGCCAGAAGCTAAAGCGATCCCTAAACATAAGGGAAGGGCAACCAAAAATACCACAACACTAGATGGTAAATCGCGCTTTAAATTCTTTTTTAATATATATTTCTTCACTTCCAATCTTGAAAAGATTGAGTTTCCACTTTGCATAAAACTATGTTTTAATCTATTAAACTAATTATAAAATTGCATACCAATCCCTTGGAGGGTGATTGCATTATAAATTAGCTTAAGTTAGGAGGCGGTGTAGGAACCGACGGATGGAATGGATCGAAATACCTTTTGAAATGATCTATGAAACTATTTTTGATTCCATAAAAATGGAGTACAGACGAGGATACATAGTCATGCTGAAAATCTACTTTATAATCGAAGAATTTCACTTTAGCTTTGCCAGCATCCCCATCGGTGCTATGTTCAGCTTCAATTTGCATGATTACAGAAATCATAATATTCTTGTCAATATGACTAAAAAATACCGGTGCACCTGAAATAACCATCTTCGCAGAGAAGATACTTAAGAAGGTAACAACAATTAATAAACGGTATTTTCTTATAAACATCTGGCTTTCGCTTTTCTGGAACATTTCAAAAATAGCTCCAAACATTGCTTAATTACAAATTATCATGTAAAAAAAATGTAATTTAGTTGTTGCCGTACGATGTTATGTCTTCTTAATTTTTAAAAAATAGAGCCATTTTAAAGAAAAATGCTTGATTTACCGTAATTTAGGCGATCAAAAATTCTTTTACTTATTTCATGAAAAAAATACTGTTAGGCCTGATATTTCTTTATCCGGCTATCCTTTTTGCCCAAAGTAACAATGCTCCATCGACTTATGATCCTCATGAAATTGCAATTACAGGGTATTTGCAAACACAATTTCAAAAAGCTCAGTCTCCGGGCATCTCTTCTTTTTCGGGTGGAGACTTCTCTAAGAACTCCGACAGTCGCTTTATGATTCGTAGAGGTCGTTTAAAAATTGACAGGGCTGACAAGTATTCAAGCATTGTTTTTCAAATAGACGCCACTCAAAACGGCATTCAGTTGATGGACGCTTTTATACAACTACATCAACCAGATTCCAAAACATTATTACTTACTGCAGGTTTATTTAACCGTCCTTTTGGCCACTCAATTGTTTACTCATCAGGATATAGAGATTTCCCAGAAAGAGCGAGAGTTTTCCAGACCCTTATGCCTAGGGAGCGAGATATTGGCGCTATGGTTACTTATCATCCAAAGGGTCCATTTAAATTTCTCATGGCAGAATTAGCTGTGGTGAACGGCAGTGGCTATAACGCTAGAGACTACGACTCTAAAAAAGACATCATTGGAAACCTGGGCTTTAAATTTGACAGTCTAGCAAATAAAAAGCTTCATGTGGGTTTTGGTGGATCTATCTACGAGGGATCCGTACGTAGTGATACAGAAAGTTATTACTCTCCTGATGGTGCTGGATTTAAAAAGAATACCAGTCCAGATAATGTTGGCTACTTTGGTAAACGCGAATACTACGGAGCAAATTTACAGCTACAATACGACAACACCTTTGGGAGAACCATATTCAAGGCTGAATATATTCAAGGTACTCAGCCAGGTGTAGCCGCATCCGCCGGTGTGCTTGGCCCGGTCGCCAGTACCAGTTTCTCTGCTCAACCTGCTACAGATTTATACCTTCGCGAATTTTCTGGAAGCTATTTATGGTTAACTCAACAAATTGCTAATAGTAAATTTACGGCATTAGTAGCTTATGATATCTATGACCCGAACAGAAAGGTAAGTTCAATGGAAATTGGCGCTACCAGTAATAATACTACCGCCGGTGATATTAAATTTAGTACTCTTGGTTATGGCCTTACCTATCTAATAAATTCAAGATTTAAACTTACATTGTACAACGAGCATGTTGTAAACGAAGCTACTACGTTGACAGGTTATACTGCCGATTTAAAAGATGATGTATTTACTACCAGGTTACAATATCGCTGGTAAAAATTAAAATTATTTGCGTTTAAAATGAAGAATAAAATAGATGTACTTCAGGACAAAATAAAGAAAGCGAATGAAGGTGGCGGAACAGCAAGAATTCAAAGCCAACATAAAAAAGGTAAATTAACTGCTAGAGAACGCATTCATTTTTTATTGGACGAAAATTCTTTTGAGGAAATTGGCATGATGGTTACCCATAGAAGTGTCGATTTTGGAATGGAACGCGAAAAATATTTGGGCGATGGTGTTGTAACTGGGTATGGCAATATCAATGGCAGGCTAGTTTATGTGTTTTCCCAGGATTTTACTGTTTTTGGAGGTTCTCTTTCTGAAACTCATGCAGAAAAGATCTGTAAGATAATGAATATGGCCATGAAAAATGGGGCTCCCGTGATTGGCCTGAATGACAGTGGGGGTGCAAGGATCCAAGAAGGAGTTGTTTCATTAGGCGGTTATGCTGATATATTTTATAGAAACGTTCAAGCATCAGGGGTTGTTCCGCAACTTTCGGCGATAATGGGTCCATGTGCAGGTGGTGCAGTTTATTCACCAGCTATTACAGACTTTATACTGATGGTGGAAAACACCTCTTACATGTTTGTTACAGGACCAAATGTTGTTAAGACTGTAACCCATGAGGAAGTAAGTTCTGAAGAACTTGGTGGTGCATCTACTCATGCTACTAAATCGGGTGTAACTCATTTTGCTTGTTCAAATGAACTAGATGCAATCAATCATGTTAAAAAATTATTGAGTTATATGCCGCAAAATTGTGAGGAGATCCCTTCGCAACTGCCATATATTTTAAGTGATGAAAATCGGTTATCGCTTAATGCTATTATGCCTGAGAATTCGAATCAGCCTTACGATGTAAGATCTGTAATAAGTGAAGTAGCGGATACAGATAGCTTCCTTGAGGTACATAAAGATTATGCTGAAAATATTGTAGTCGGATTTGCTCGTCTGGCTGGAAGAAGTATAGGAATTGTTGCCAATCAACCAGCTTACCTTGCCGGGGTATTGGACAATCATGCTTCAACAAAAGCCGCTAGATTTGTTCGCTTTTGTGACTGTTTTAATATTCCGTTGCTAGTTTTTGAAGATGTCCCTGGTTTTTTACCTGGCACAGATCAAGAATGGAATGGAATTATTACCAATGGCGCTAAATTATTATATGCTTTTAGTGAAGCAACAGTACCTCGAATTACCGTAATTACCCGAAAAGCATATGGAGGTGCATATGATGTAATGAACTCTAAACATATTGGAGCCGACCTAAATTACGCATGGCCTACGGCTGAAATTGCAGTTATGGGTGCTAAAGGAGCTGCTGAAATCATCTTTAAAAAGGAAATTACTTCAGCGGAACATCCCGATGAAAAATGGTTGGAAAAAGAAAAATTATATTCGGATATTTTTGCAAACCCTTATAGGGCTGCAGAACGTGGTTTTGTAGATGAGGTAATTGAACCTGCGCAAACCAGGGTTAAACTAATAAAAGCATTTAAGATGCTAGAGAATAAAGTGGTTAACACGCCCCGTAAAAAACACGGAAACATCCCTTTATAAATGAAACTTAGTCGTACTGATGTACTATTGATGGCCTTTTGTACAGGGCTTATCGTAGCAAATATTTATTACTGTCAACCCCTGGTGATTTTGATTGCCAAGGAGTTTGGCTTAACCGAGAGCCATGCCGGTAAGATTACTTACCTAACTCAAGCTGGTTATGCTTTGGGCTTATTTCTATTGGTTCCATTAGGTGACATGTTTGAAAGGAAGAAGCAAATACTTTTAATAACATGTCTGGCTATCGGGGCACTGTTACTGGCCGGTTTTGCCCATTCATTTCTTTTGTTAGAAATTGCTTGTGTATTAATTGGCGCAAGCTCTATTATTCCTCAGCTTATTTTGCCAATGGCGGCAAATCTTAGTTCAGATGAAGAACGAGGAGCCACCGTAGGCATAATTATGAGTGGCTTACTAATTGGCATACTTGCATCAAGAGCAGTTAGTGGAAGTATTGGGTTCATATGGGGCTGGAGAACAGTTTATTTTATGGCCGCCAGTATATGTTTTCTATTGTTGTTACTCATGGCGAGACGCTTTCCACAAAGTCGACCATCATTTAAAGGAACATACAACGAGCTGATGTCGTCAATGTGGCATTACATAAAAACAGAGCCGGTACTTAGAGAAGCATCTATTATAAATTTTTTGGCTTTCTCGATACTTAGTGCATTTTGGACAACAATGGTATTGTTCCTTGCCAATCCTCCATTTAACCTCCAGACCTTACAAATAGGTCTGTTTGGTATTGCTGGTGCCGCAGGTGCATTAGCAGCTCCGTTGGTTGGTAAATTTAGTGGCGGAAAGAATCCACGCAAAAATCTGTTCGTAGGCCTGGCTTTACAATTACTTAGTATTGGGGCTTTTTATTTTACGGGGAGTCATCTTTACCTATTTGTAGCCGGTATCATCTTGATAGATATTGGTCAGCAAGCTATCCATGTAACGAATCAAACCAGAATTTACGCTATACTACCAGAAGCACGGAACCGTTTAAATACTGTGTTTATGTCCGTAAGCTTTATTGGTGCATCATTTGGTTCGGCATTAGGCCTATGGCTATGGGAACAAGGCAAGTGGCCTCTATTCTGTTTAGGATGCTCAGCTGTTATAATTCTCAATATTTGTATATATAGATTTTATAGTGGAAAATTAAAGAATAGCATTGATGCAAGAAATTCAAATTGAGCAGATCAGACCTGATTTAACCTGGAGGATAAGGCATGAAGTGATGTATCCTGACCTTCCCTTTGATATTATAAAATTAGCCAATGATGATGATGGAATCCATTTTGGATTGTTTGCTGGCAATAAATTAACCTCTGTTGTATCATTATTTAATCAGGGCAATATTTACCAGTTTAGAAAGTTTGCAACTCTTGTGGAGTCCCAAGGAAAAGGATACGGTTCTTTATTACTGAATCATATCATCAATTATGTTAAAACTTATGGCGCAATGAAACTATGGTGTAATGCACGTGTTTCGGCCATCCCCTTTTACAACAAATTCGGATTCACTCAAACTAATAAGATTTCTAATAATAATGGCATTGACTTTGTCATTATGGAGTTAGAACTCAATAATTAGCTTGGTGCTTAGGCAGTAGTTTCTATATTTGTTTAGAATAAATTTTATACAATGGCAAAGAAAAAAGAAGACAAAAAGAAGCACGTAAGTGTAGTAAATAAAAAATCGCTTCAATTTTTTGAAAAATATATCAATAACCCATCTCCAACAGGTTTCGAATACCCTGGTCAAAAATTATGGCTGGACTATTTAAAACCATACTTAGATGAAAGTTTCATCGATAATTACGGAACTGCGGTTGGTGTAATTAACCCAAAAGCAGATTTCAAAGTAGTTATTGAAGCTCATGCTGATGAGATCTCGTGGTTTGTGAATTACATAACTCCAGATGGCTTAATTTATGTAATCCGTAATGGAGGTTCAGATCATCAAATAGCTCCTTCTAAGCGAGTAAATATCCATACCGACAAAGGAATGGTTAAAGCCGTTTTTGGATGGCCTGCTATTCACACTCGTAATGGCGGCGAAAAAGAAGAAGCTCCTGCATTAAAGAATATTTTCCTTGACTGCGGCTGCACAACCAAAGAGGAAGTGGAGAAACTTGGTGTTCATGTAGGTTGTGTAATTACCTATGAGGATGAATTTATGATTTTAAATGACCGCTATTATGTTGGTCGTGCGCTTGATAACAGAGCCGGTGGATTTATGATTGCTGAGGTTGCCAGGTTACTTCAGGAAAACAAAAAGAAATTACCTTTTGGGCTTTATATCGTAAACTCTGTACAAGAAGAAATTGGGCTTAGAGGTGCTGAAATGATAGCTCACAGAATTAAGCCTAATGTAGCTATTATTACTGACGTTACTCATGACACTACTACCCCAATGATCAGCAAAATTACTCAAGGGGATTTGGCATGCGGTAAAGGTCCTGTTGTTTCTTATGCTCCTGCGGTTCAAACAAACTTAAACAAGTTGCTTATTGAAACCGCTGAGAAGAACGACATTCCTTTCCAACGTCAGGCTTCATCTCGTTCAACTGGAACTGACACTGATGCTTTTGCTTATTCTAACGGAGGAGTGCCTTCTGCATTGATTTCTCTTCCTTTAAGATATATGCATACCACAGTTGAGATGATTCATAAAGATGATGTTGACAACGTTATTAACTTAATTTATCATTCATTATTGAACATTAAAAAAGATCACGATTTTACTTATTCCAAGTAAATTTCAATAATTATTCTTCAAGCGTGCCCGGTAATTCCAGGCACGCTTTTCTTTTGTTTGTATTTCAGAGGCTTTTCTTACTTTTATAAAACATGACACCAATTGTGGCAAGATTATGGTAAGTCAAATGGAGAAATAAATACTAAAAGAAAAACTATCCTTTCCTATGGGCGATCAATCAGCAAAATTTATAGAAAAAATTAAGGCTTCTTATACACCAACCGGTTCATCCATTTATCTGGGAGCAGGCATTCTGGATGGGCAAGTAATAGCCGAGGCGGAAGTAAATTTGTCTTTAAAAATGATGAATAGGCATGGCCTTGTAGCAGGAGCAACTGGTACTGGAAAAACCAGAACATTGCAGCTACTTGCCGAACAACTGTCTGATGCAGGCGTACCGGTGTTTATGCTTGATGTAAAAGGTGATTTATCGGGTCTTAATCAACCAGGGCCCATCAACCCTAAAATAGAGGAAAGGGCTGATCAATTAAAGAGGCCTTTTAATCCTTCCGGATTTCCTGTAGAGATTTTTTCTTTGTCTGGAAAATTAGGCGCTCAAATGCGAGCTACTGTTCTTGAATTCGGCCCCACTTTACTTTCCAAAATTCTGGACCTAAATGATACACAAGCAGGCGTTCTGGCTGTAATTTTTAAATATGCAGACGATAATAAGCTACCGATAATTGATCTTAATGATCTTAAAAAGTTAGTTTCATACCTGGCAGAAGGACAAGGTGCCGAAGAGATTAAAAGTACTTATGGTAAAATATCTACGGCAACCTCAGGGACAATTTTAAGAAAGATTGTTACGATTGAACAACAAGGCTTAAGTACAATGTTTGGCGAAACCTCATTTGACATTGAGGATCTTTTTACCAAAACTGATGGCAAAGGAGTAATTAGCTTGCTTAATATATCTGATGTACAAAATCAGCCAGTGCTTTATTCTACCTATCTACTGAGCTTGCTAGCAGAGATTTTTTACAACATGCCGGAAGTTGGAGACCTAGATAAACCCAAGCTGGTATTCTTTTTTGATGAAGCGCATTTACTATTTAAAAACTCTTCGAAAACTTTTCTAGAGCAAATAGAAACTATTATCAGGTTGATCAGATCAAAAGGTATAGGTGTATTTTTCTGTACCCAAGCCCCTAGTGATGTTCCTGAGAGTGTATTATCTCAGCTAGGGAATCGTGTTCAACATGCTTTGAGGGCATTTACCCCTAATGATGTTGATGCGCTTAAAAAGACTGTGAATACTTATCCAAGATCCGAATTCTATGAAATTGATAAAATGCTGACCGCTTTAGGAACCGGTCAGGCGTTGATAACTGTTTTAAATGAAAAAGGGATCCCTACGGAAGTAGCTGCAACCATGCTTACACCACCAAGGGCAATCATGGGGCCATTAAGTGCAGCTGACTTTAATGGGCTTATAAAAGCGAGTGATCTTACCGAAAAATATCAGGAATCTATAGATCCTGAGAGTGCTTATGAGATCTTAACCAAGCGCGTAAATGAGAAGTTAGTTGAGGAAGAGGAAACAAAACAGGAAGAAGCTCCCAAAAAAAATGAGAAGAGTTTAGTGGAACAGGTGATGGGTGCAACTATAACCAGACAAATAGGAAAAGAAATCGTACGTGGTTTATTTGGCATGCTTACAGGCAAAAAACCTCGCAGTAGTGGTGGAAAGGGAATATTTGGTTTTTAACTCCCTCAATATCCATATGATACATTGAAAATTATCATCAAACTAATGAAAAAACTCTCTTACTTTTTACACTGAATATAAATTGAATTATTATTTTCGCTGAATGAAAAAACCTACCTTATTAATATTAGCAGCTGGTATGGCAAGTCGCTATGGCAGTATGAAACAGATTGATGGCTTTGGCCCCAATGGAGAAACAATTATTGACTATTCTATATATGATGCAATTAAAGCTGGATTCGGCAAAGTGGTATTTATCATCAAAGAAGAGTTTGTAGAAAACTTTAAAGCCATATTCGAAGCTAAGCTTAACGGAAAAATTGAAACCGACTATGTGTTTCAAAACTTCGATCTAAAACAATTTGGTATTGAAGAGGAAATTTATCGCGAAAAACCATGGGGAACTGCGCATGCAATTCTATCTGGACGAAATGTGATAAATGAACCTTTCTGCGTAATCAATGCTGATGACTATTATGGACTTGACTCATTTCAAAAAATGGTTGGTTTCTTAACTAGTGAGGCTACCGACAGCAATTATTCTATTGTTGGTTATCAAATTGGAAAAACTTTATCTGATTTTGGTTCTGTATCTCGTGGCGTTTGTAAAACTAATGAAGCAGGATACCTGGAAGAAATTACTGAACGTACTCAGGTTTATAAAAAAGATGGCGGAATCGTTTATGAAGAAAATGGTGTTGAATATCCATTAGAATATAACACTCCAGTTTCTATGAACTTCTGGGGCTTTACTCCTGCTGTTTTTAAGCTAACTGAGGAATTGTTTAAAGTATTTGCTTTAGAAAACAAAGACAAACCAAAAGCTGAATTCTTTATTCCTTTGATCGGTGAAAACCTTGTAAAAAATGGTACTGCCTCTTTCAAAGTTATCCCTACGGATAGCCAATGGTTTGGAGTAACCTATAAAGAAGATAAGCCTTTTGTACAAGATTGTATTGATCAACTAGTGAAAAACGGGACTTATCCTGAAAATCTCTGGAACTAGATAAATTAAGGTATAAAAAAAGCTCCTTGGTAAATTACCAAGGAGCTTTTTTTATACCTTAAAGACTATTTTTTATCGTCTTTAACTTCTTCAAAGTCAACATCAGTAACGTTGTCGCTACCATCAGCTGCCTGAGTGCCGTCTTGAGCATTCGCACCACCTTCTGGTTGTGCACCATCCTGTCCTGATTTATACATCTCTTCTGATGCTGCATTCCATGCATTTTGCAATTCAGCTTGTGCTGTATCAATATCAGCAAAGTTTCTTGCAGCATGTGCATCTTTAAGTTTTTTCAAACCTTCTTCAATAGGAGCTTTTTTATCAGCAGATAGTTTATCTCCGAATTCTTTTAATTGCTTCTCAGTAGAGAAAATTAAAGCATCAGCACTGTTGATTTTTTCTGCCTCTTCTTTAGCAGCTTTATCAGCTTCAGCATTTTGCTCAGCTTCTTCTTTCATCCTTTTGATCTCTTCGTCAGTTAAACCTGATGAAGCTTCAATACGGATTTTTTGCTCTTTACCAGTTGCTTTATCTTTAGCACTTACATGTAAGATACCGTTGGCATCAATATCAAATGCTACTTCAACTTGAGGAACTCCACGAGGTGCTGGTGGAATACCATCTAATATGAAACGACCAATTGTACGGTTCTGAGCCGCCATAGGACGCTCTCCTTGTAAGATGTGAATCTCTACTGAAGGCTGATTATCAGCCGCTGTAGAGAAAGTCTCTGCTTTTTTAGAAGGTATGGTTGTGTTAGCTTCAATTAATTTAGTCATTACACCACCCATAGTTTCGATACCAAGAGAAAGAGGTGTTACATCTAGTAACAATACATCTTTAACTTCTCCTGTTAATACACCACCTTGGATTGCAGCACCAATCGCTACTACCTCATCAGGGTTTACACCTTTAGAAGGTTCTTTACCAAAGAAAGCTTTAACTGCTTCCTGAATAGCTGGAATACGTGTAGAACCACCTACTAATATGATCTCATCAATATCACTTGTTTTTAAACCTGCATTTTTCAAAGCTGATTTACAAGGATCAATTGTACGTTTAATTAAATCAGCAGCCAATTGCTCAAATTTAGCACGGCTTAATGTTCTTACTAAGTGTTTAGGTCCTGTTGCATCAGCAGTGATGTAAGGCAAGTTAATCTCAGTTGAAGTTGTGCTTGAAAGCTCAATTTTAGCTTTCTCAGCAGCTTCTTTAAGACGCTGTAACGCCATTGGATCTTGGTTAAGATCCATGCCGTTTTCACTCTTAAATTCATCAGCTAACCACTCAATAATGATATGATCAAAGTCATCGCCACCTAAGTGAGTATCACCGTCGGTTGATTTAACTTCAAATACACCATCACCTAATTCTAACACTGAAACGTCATGAGTACCACCACCGCAGTCAAACACAACAATTTTCATATCCTTGTGTGCTTTATCTAATCCATAAGCTAAAGCAGCTGCAGTTGGCTCGTTAATAATACGTTTAACTGTTAAACCGGCAATTTCGCCAGCTTCTTTCGTTGCCTGACGTTGAGCGTCATTAAAGTAAGCAGGAACAGTAATAACTGCTTCAGTTACTTCATGACCTAAGAAATCTTCTGCAGTTTTTTTCATTTTCTGCAAAATCATAGCAGAAATTTCTTGTGGTGTATATTTACGGTCGTCAATCTCAACCCTTGGTGTATTATTATCACCTTTAACTACCTTATAAGGTACTCTCGATGATTCTTTAGAAACTTCAGCAAAGCTGCTTCCCATAAAGCGCTTAATTGAAGAAATAGTTTTTGTTGGGTTAGTGATTGCCTGACGCTTTGCCGGCTCACCTACTTTACGCTCACCATTCTCTGCAAAAGCAACAATGGAAGGTGTAGTACGTTTACCCTCGCTGTTGGCTATAACTACAGGTTCGTTACCTTCCATTACGGCTACGCAAGAGTTTGTTGTTCCTAAGTCTATACCAATAATTTTTGACATGTTATTTTATCTATGTTATTATTTATGAAATCTTGTTTATTTACTTCTGTTCAACAAGCAATGTGCCAATAGGGTTTTGGCAGAAAAAATAGTTTTTCTATAAGATTTTCAATATAAAAATGTCCGAATTGTCCCACAGAAATGTGACAGTATGACAGAAAACCTGTTACATTTCATCCTTTAAAAGTCTTTCCAGATGATGATATCCTATTCCAAAGTAGGTCTTAGTCTCATTTAAGTGAGAAAGGATTTCAGCTTTCCTTTGTTGACTGACTTCTCCTTTTATTCCTACTACCAAAACATTCTTAGGAGTATGAACATCCGAAATAAACTCAAATATTTTTGTCTTATAACCAAAATATTCAAGTAACAAAGCCCTCATTCCATCAGTTATCATTTCAGCTTGTCGCTCCAAAAAAATTCCGTACTTGGTTAAGAAAGAAACATCATTCTTAACTTTCCCCTTTTCAATTTCTCTTCTGATCTGCTTATGGCAACATGGAGCTACAACAATTAATTCAGCATTTGCTTTTATACCTTTGTAAATTGCATCGTCAGTAGCCGTATCACAAGCATGCAGTGCGATTAACAAGTCAATTGAATCCGTATTGTAATTATCGATACTACCTTGTTCAAATCGCAATTGATTAAAGGCTGACTTTTCGGCAATGCTATTACACAATTGAACCATATCCTCCCTAAATTCTACTCCTACCATATCTGCCTTTATACCCAGAACATTATGTAGGTAATCATAGAGAGCAAAAGTAAGATAACCTTTACCTGAACCCATATCTACTACCTTTCGAAGTTCAGTATTTGATAATTCCTTAATCAAGGAACTCAATATTTCGATATACTGATTAATTTGTCTGTACTTATCCTGAGAATTCTTAAATACATTTCCTTCCTGGTCAGTAACCCTCAACTCTTGCAAGTAAGTCTTCCCTGTTGGCTGTATTATTCTTTTCTTCTCCTTGTCATGAGCGAAACTGAGTTTACCATTAGATACCGTCTCTCTTTCCCTTAATGATATAACACCTTTCTTTCCATGTTCAATAATCACCTCCTTCTGAGTCGTAAATACCGTACAAATTCTAAAATCGTTGCTGATCAAATTTTTGATTAAATCAGTACCATCTAGTATGCTCATATTTTTAAATATATCCCTGGTCTTATAGCGATAATTAAAAGAAAGCATATCAGCCCTTTTAATCTTCACTCTCCTTACATATATATTTTTAAGCTCCTTTTCGTTTCCATGATAGTTTCCTAGAGAGGCTTTTACAAATAAACCCGAAGAGATACTTTCCGATAATTGACTAAGAAATAACTGAATATTAAGTTGATTAGACATGAAATAAGATTACGACACAAAGATAGCATTTGAAAACTATGCCTATCGAGTTAACTTTCTTTAACGGGCAAAAAAAAAGTCGGTCCAAATGAACCGACTCTTGTATTTTGATTAGGAAACACTATTCTCCTTTATCTTCTTTTGCTTCTTCAGCAGCTGGAGTTTCTTCTACAGTCTCTTCAACTTTCACTTCCTCTGCTTTAGCAGCTGGAGCATCAGATTTTTTCACTTTGCTTCTACCACGACGCGTAGTTTTCTTCTCAGCTGAATCTGCTTCTTTACCGTAAACTTCGTTATAGTCAACTAATTCGATTAATGCCATTTCAGCATTATCACCTAAACGATTGTTTAACTTAATGATTCTAGTGTAACCACCTGGACGGTTAGCAACTTTCGCTGCAATATCACGGAACAATTCAGTAACAGTTTCTTTATCTTGTAAATAACCAAAAACAATACGACGAGAATGCGTAGTATCTGTTTTTGATTTAGTAATAAGAGGTTCAACATACATACGCAAAGCTTTTGCTTTTGCCAAAGTTGTTGAGATTCTTTTATGTTTAATTAACGATGAAGCCATGTTAGCCAACATCGCTTTACGATGTGAATCTGTTCTTCCTAGGTGATTTACTTTTCTACCGTGTCTCATTTTTTAATTTATTCAGTGTATACCGTCTCTATGAAATGAATCTGAGGGAATTACACACTATTAACAATATATAATTTATGCTTGTAGCTTATTACTCTTCGTCTAATTTGAACTTAGACAAATTCATTCCAAAAGATAAACTTTTAGATTTAACAAGCTCTTGTATCTCTGTTAAAGATTTTTTACCGAAGTTTCTGAATTTTAACATATCAGCAACATCATAAGAAACCAAATCAGCTAAAGTACGGATATCAGCTGCTTTCAAGCAATTTAATGCACGAACTGATAAGTCTAAATCTACTAACTCCGTTTTTAAGATCTTACGCATATGTAAAATTTCTTCATCAACTTCCTTAGTTTCTTCTTTAGCTTGAGATTCTAATACTAAATTCTCATCAGAGAACAACATAAAGTGCTGGATTAGAATCTTAGCAGCTTCTTTTAATGCCTCTTCCGGATGGATGGATCCATCGGTAGATATATCTAATATTAGCTTTTCGTAATCTGTTTTTTGCTCAACACGATAGTTTTCTATCGTATATTTCACATTTTTCATTGGAGTGAAAATCGAATCGATTGCAATAACTCCAACTACAGCATCATTAATTTTATTCTCTTCTGCAGGTACGTAACCACGTCCTTTATTAATGGTCAATTCCACCTCTAAAGTAACAGATTTCTCCATGTTACAGATAACGAAATCTGGGTTAAGAACCTCAAAGTTATTAGAGAATTTAGTAATGTCTCCTGCAGCAAATTGCTCTTGGCCATTTACTACAATAAAAACCTTTTCAGAATCACCTGAATCACCTACTTTCTTAAAACGTACTTGTTTTAAGTTAAGTATGATTTCAGTTAAATCCTCTACAACACCTTTCATTGTAGAAAACTCATGAGATACGCCAGAAAAACGAATACTTGTAATGGCATACCCTTCTAAAGAAGAAAGTAATATTCTTCTTAAGGCATTACCAATTGTTACACCGAAACCGGGCTCTAAAGGACGAAATTCAAATATACCATCGAAATCAGTAGATTTCTGCATGATTACCTTATCGGGTTTCTGAAATGCTAAAATTGCCATTTATAATGTTTTTAGATCGTTATTAAAATTATGTAACGTAAAAAATTAATTGCCCGTAGGCAATTAATTAAATATATTACTTAGAGTATAACTCTACTATAAGGTTTTCTTTGATGTTTTCTGGTATCTCATCACGATTAGGATAAGTTAAAAATTTACCAGTTAACTCATTCGCATTCCAGTCTAACCAATTGAATTTATTGATTACTCTTCCTGCTACAGAATTAGTGATTGCTTCTAATGTTTTTGATTTCTCGCGAACTGCAACAACATCTCCAGCTTTTAATTGATATGATGGAATATTTACTACTTCACCGTTAACTGTTACGTGTTTATGGCTAACTAACTGACGAGCAGCTGAACGTGTAGTAGCAATACCTAATCTATAAACTGTATTATCTAAACGAGCTTCTAATAATTGTAATAAGTTATCACCTGTAATTCCTTCACGTGAAGACGCTTTGGTAAACAAGTTACGGAACTGACGCTCCAATACACCATAAGTATATTTAACTTTTTGCTTTTCCATTAATTGAACTGCGTACTCAGACTGTTTTCCTCTTCTTTTTGAGGCTCCATGTTGTCCAGGAGGATAGTTTTTTCTATCTAATACCTTATCAGGGCCGAAAATTGGCTCTCTGAATTTACGCGCGATTTTGGACTTCGGTCCTGTATATCTTGCCATTGTTTCTTGTTTTAAAGTATCATGCAACCTTAAGCTGCAGACTCTTAGCTTTAAAAATTAATAAATTAAACTCTTCTCTTTTTAGGAGGACGACATCCATTGTGTGGAAGCGGTGTAATATCTTTGATTGAGGTTACTTCAATACCTGAAACCTGCAATGTTCTAATTGCAGATTCACGACCTGAACCTGGACCTTTAACAAAAACTTCTACTTTACGTAGACCTAAATCAAATGCTACCTTACCGCAGTCAGATGCTGCTTGACCTGCTGCATAAGGAGTGTTCTTTTTAGAACCCTTGAATCCCATTTTACCTGCAGAAGACCATGAAATAGTTTGACCGTTGTTATTTGTTAGGGTAACAATGATATTGTTAAAAGTAGCATTGATGTGCGCCTGACCAACAGGCTCAATAACAACAATACGCTTTTTGGTAACTTTTTTACTCTTAGCCATAATTATTATTCAGTACTAATTTTTATTTAGTAGCTTTTTTCTTGTTAGCAACTGTTTTTCTCTTGCCTTTACGTGTACGAGAGTTGTTTTTAGTACGCTGACCACGCACAGGTAAACCTTTCCTGTGACGTAAACCGCGGTAACAACCGATGTCCATTAGACGTTTAATGTTCAATTGAACTTCTGAACGTAAAGCACCTTCAACTTTTACGCCATCGTTAATGATGGTACGGATTGCTGATAATTCATCATCAGACCAGTCCTGTACTTTTTTGCTTAAATCGATACCTGCTTCGGTTAATATACGTTGTGCAGTTGATCTACCTATTCCGAAGATATAAGTTAATCCAATTTCGCCTCTTTTGTTTCTTGGTAAATCAATACCTGATATCCTTGCCATATTTGTACTAAATGTTTGATTATTCGATTAAACGACAGATTGAGTAACCTGTACATTCAATCCAATCATACTTCAATAATTTCTTAACCTTGACGTTGCTTAAACTTAGGGTTTTTCTTGTTTATAACGTAAAGTTTACCTTTACGACGAATAACCTTGCAATCAGCACTACGTTTTTTAATTGATGACCTAACTTTCATTTTATTTATATCTATAAGTAATCCTGCCTTTTGATAAATCGTAAGGCGACATCTCTAATTTTACTTTATCCCCGGGTAAAATTTTGATGTAGTGCATCCTCATTTTCCCAGAAATATGAGCTATTATCTCGTGTCCATTCTCTAGTTCAACTCTGAACATGGCATTTGATAATGCTTCTTTTATTACACCGTCTTGTTCAATTGAGGCTTGTTTAGCCATATAATATTGATTTTTACTTAATTAGCTGCTATTAAACAGGGTTGCAAAATTAAATAAAAAAATTTAATTATTTACTTTTTTTCTATTAAAACTTCTTCAATTAAAGAAAAGGTAGATAAAACGTCTGCTTTTCCCTTTTTTACAGCCACTGTATGTTCAAAATGTGCAGAGGGTCTGTTGTCATTACTGGTTACTGTCCAGCCATCAGACCAAAACTTCACTCCGGCTGTGCCGGCATTAATCATTGGTTCTATTGCTATAACCATCCCCTCTTCCAGTTTAATTCCACTACCACGTCTACCGTAGTTAGGAACCTCTGGCTTTTCATGCAATTTAACCCCTACTCCGTGTCCTACCAGCTCCCTTACTACACCAAATCCATTTCTCTCTGCCAAATCTTGAACAGCGAAACCAATATCTCCAATCCTGGAGCCCACAACAGCCTTTTCAACAGCTAATCGTAAGCACTCTTGAGTTACTTCTACCAACTTCTTCTTTTCTGCATCTACTTCCCCTATTGAGAATGTATAAGCCGAGTCACCGAAGTAGTTGTTCTTAATAACTCCACAATCCACTGAGATAAGGTCACCTTCCTGAATAACATAGTCACTTGGAAATCCATGAACTACTTGCTCATTAGGTGATATACAAAGCGAATAAGGAAAGCCGTTATAATTCAAAAAAGCTGGTATTGCACCATGGTCTTTAATAAAAGTCTCAGCCAGCTGATCTAACTTTTTGGTTGTAACACCTGGCTGAATAACTTTAGCTACTTCAGCTAGTGTCTTTGACACTAATAAAGAGCTTTCTCTTATTAATTCTATCTCCTCAAGGGATTTATAATAGATCTTTGACATCTGTCTTTACTATATCACAGCATTGCTTCCACTAGCAGCAGGAATTCCTGTTCTACCGGTAACTCTACCTGTCTTCATTAACCCATCATAATGACGCATTAACAAATAACTTTCGATTTGCTGCAGTGTATCTAAAACAACACCAACAAGAATTAACAAAGAAGTACCGCCATAAAAATGAGCGAACTCCGACTTAATTCCAAACTTAACAGCAATTGAAGGAAGAATAGCGATGATAGCTAAAAAGACCGCACCTGGAAAGGTAATCTTTGAGATCACATCATCTATAAAAGAAGAAGTAGATAATCCCGGCTTAATACCTGGAATGAATCCACCATTCTTTTTCATATCATCCGACATCTGTGTAGGATTAACAGTTATAGCCGTATAGAAAAAGGTAAATGCGATAATTAAAAAAGCAAATGTTAAACTATATGCTAATGATGTATAATCACTAAACTGGATTAACCATGTGTTTTGTAGTGATGGGAAAAACTGCGTTAAGGTTGCAGGAATAAACATTAATGCCTGAGCAAAAATGATTGGCATTACACCAGCAGCATTCACCTTTAATGGTATGTACTGTCTTACACCTCCAAATTGTCTGTTACCAACAATTCTCTTAGCATATTGAACAGGCACCTTACGTACTCCTTGTACTATCATAATGGTAAACATTACTACTGCAAAAAGCGCAACGATTTCAATAACTAAAGCAACTGGGCCACCCTCTCCTCCAAATCTTGAAGCAATCTCTTGCTGCAAAGCAATGGGCAAACGAGCAATTATACCAACCATAATAATTAAAGAGATACCATTACCTATACCTTTATCAGTAATTTTCTCTCCTAACCACATTACAAACAATGTACCTGCTGCGAGCACAAAAGTAGCCAGCACAAAGAACAATGTATGATTAATGATAATCGCCTCTGGAGGAACCTGAGTTTTTACATAACCAACTGCTTGAACAGCTGTAATAGCAACAGTTAGATAGCGTGTAATTTGATTCAGTTTGTTTCTTCCACTCTCACCTTCCTTTTGCATTTTCTGAAACGAAGGCACAGCGATACCTAATAGCTGAACTACAATTGATGCAGAAATATAAGGCATAACTCCTAAAGCAAGAATAGATACTCTGGAGAATGATCCCCCAGCGAACATATCCAAAAGACCTAAAAGGCCAGACTTCTCATTATCGCCTAAAAGAGTCGCATCAACACCTGGCAAAACCACATGAGATACAAATCTATATACCAAAAGAATCATGAGCGTAAATACTATACGCTCTTTTAATTCTTGAATTTTCCAAATATTACTTAAAGTAGTAAACAGCTTCTTCATTAATTACAATTTTTCGATTGAGCCTCCAACAGCCTCAATAGCTTTTTGTGCGGTAGCAGAAAAAGCGTGAGCTTTAACTTCTAATTTAGATTTAACTTCACCACGACCTAATACTTTTACTAGATCATTTTTTGATGCTAATCCGTGTTCTTGCAAGATAGCAAAATCAATGCTTGTTAAGTTAAATCTCTCAGCCAAACCTTGCAAAACATCTAAGTTTACACCTACATATTCAACACGATTAATTGGCTTGAAACCTACCTTAGGCACACGACGTTGCAACGGCATTTGGCCACCTTCAAATCCAATTTTAGTTGAATGTCCAGAACGTGATCCAGCACCTTTATGTCCACGTGTCGAAGTACCACCACGACCAGAACCAGTACCACGACCTATCCTTTTATTATTCTTAACAGAACCTGCTGCAGGTTTTAAATTACTTAAGTTCATTTTTAAAACTTATTGTGTTGCCCTTCGCTTTCACTAATCAGGGACAACGGTTAAACAATATACAAAGGTTGCAAATGTAGTCATATAACTCACATTTGCAACCTTAAATAATTATATACTCTCGATAGCTATTAAGTGATTAACTTTTCTTACCATTCCAATAATGGCAGCATTCGCTTCAACTTCTACACTTTGGTTCATTTTAGTTAAACCTAAAGCTTGCATCGTTCTTTTTTGGCGTTCGCTTCTATCGATAATGCTTTTTACCTGGGTTATTTTGATCTTCGCCATAATATTATCCGTTAAAAACTTTATTTAAATCTACACCACGTTGCTGAGCTACAGTATAAGCATCACGCATCTTAGTTAAAGCATCAACAGTTGCTTTTACCACGTTATGTGGATTAGATGAACCTTTTGATTTTGCTAATACGTTATGTACACCAGCACTCTCTAATACAGCACGCATTGCACCACCAGCAATAACTCCGGTACCTACTGCAGCTGGTTTAATTAAAACAAAACCACCTGAGAATTTACCAATTTGCTCGTGAGGAACAGTACCGTTTAACAAAGGAACTTTTACTAAGTTCTTTTTAGCATCATCGATGCCTTTTGCAATTGCTTCTGTTACCTCTTTAGCTTTACCCAATCCATAACCTACGATTCCGTTTTCATCTCCAACAACTACGATTGCTGAGAAGCTGAAAGTACGACCACCTTTGGTTACTTTGGCTACACGCTGTATGCTAACTAAACGATCTTTCAATTCGATTTCGCTAGTCTTAACTCTTTTTATATTGATAGTTGACATTCTTATCCTATTTTCAGATTAAAATACTAAACCAGCTTCGCGAGCACCTTCTGCCAACGATTTTACACGTCCGTGGTATAAATAGCCGTTTCTATCGAAAACAACTTCTTTAACACCCGCTGCGATTGCTTTCTCTGCAACCAATTTACCTACAGCTACAGATTGCTCCGATTTGTTTCCAGTACCTGAAAAATCTTTAGATAAAGATGAAGCTGATACAATTGTACTACCGGTTACGTCGTTAATGATTTGAGCATAAATTCCTTTATTGCTTCTATAAACCGATAAACGTGGACGGCTTTCAGAACCTGTTAATCTTTTTCTGATTCCTTTTTTTATACGATCTCTACGAGATAATTTTTTCCCTGCCATGATGATTATTTTTTAGAAGCTGATTTACCTGCTTTTCTTCTTAACACTTCTCCAACAAACTTGATACCTTTACCTTTGTATGGCTCTGGTGCACGTAACGAACGGATTTTCGCCGCTACTTGTCCTATCAGTTGTTTATCAATACTTTCCAAAATAATTTTTGGAGTTTGACCTTTTTCTGAAGTTGTCGTTACCTTAATTTCTTCCGGCAATTGGAAAACATAGTGGTGAGAATAACCCAAAACAAGATCCAAAGTATTTCCTTGGTTAGTAGCGCGGTAACCCACACCTACTAATTCTTGTTGAATTTTATAACCTTCTGTTACACCAACAACCATATTGTTTAACAAAGAACGGTACAAACCATGTAGCGCTTTGTGTCTTTTTTGTTCTGAAGGACGTTGTACAGTTAGTACACCATCTTCCTGACTTACAGTGATATCTGAATCTACTGCTTGAGTTAATTCACCTTTAGGACCTTTTACAGTTACTACGTTATCTTTAGATACAGTAATTGTAACACCTGAAGGGATATTAATTGGGGCTTTTCCTATTCTTGACATTTTGCTATCCTCCTTTAATTAATAAACGTGACACAAAACTTCGCCACCAATGTTTAGCTTAGCAGCTTCTTTATCAGTCATAACACCCTTAGATGTAGATAAGATCGCGATACCTAAACCATTTAATACTCTTGGCATATTCTCTACGCCAGCATATTGCCTTAAACCCGGTTTGCTGATACGTACTAATGTACGGATTGCAGGTATTTTAGTAATAGCATTGTATTTTAACGCTATTTTGATAGTACCTTGAGCAGTAGCATCCTCAAATTTGTAATTGGCAATGTAACCTTTATCAAAAAGTACTTTAGTAATTTCCTTTTTTAGGTTTGATGCAGGAATCTCTACAATTCTGTGATTTGCCTTAATGGCATTTCTTACCCTTGTAAGATAATCTGCTATTGGATCTGTATTCATTTTTTATATAGTTGTGATAGTGGTTTCCTTCCTGACCTATTCGGGACGACCTGCCATCGGTTAATATTTGTTTTACTACTTAAGGAACAAAACCCTAAGCACAAAGAAGCTGTGTTACCAGCTTGCTTTTCTAACTCCAGGTATTTTACCTGCTAAAGCCATATCGCGGAAAAGTACCCTTGATATACCGAAAGTACGCATGTAACCACGAGGACGTCCAGTTAATTTACAACGATTGTGTAAACGTACTGCAGATGAGTTTTTTGGTAACTTATCTAATCCTTCATAATCACCAGCAGCTTTAAGTTCAGCACGTTTGTCTGCATATTTAGCTACTAATTTCTGGCGCTTAACTTCGCGAGCTTTTACTCCTTCTTTTGCCATTATATATTTGTATTAGTTTGATTTTTAAACGGTAAGCCAAATTGTTTTAAAAGTTCCAATGCTTCAACATCAGTAGTAGCTGTAGTTACAAAAGTAATGTCCATACCTAAAATCTTACTGATTTTATCGATGTTGATCTCTGGGAAGATGATTTGCTCGGTAATACCTAAAGTATAGTTACCTTTTCCATCAAAACCTTTATCATTGATACCTTTGAAATCACGGATACGTGGCAAAGCTACGGAAATTAAACGATCTAAAAACTCGTACATGTTATTATCACGCAAAGTAACACGTACACCAACCGGCATACCTTTACGTAATTTAAAGTTTGAGATATCTTTTTTAGATTTTGCTCCAACTGCTTGCTGACCTGAAATAGTAGTCATCTCTAAAATAGAGCTATCCATTATTTTCTTATCAGTCACAGAGAAACGCCCAACACCTTGGTTAATAGCGATTTTCTCTAACTTAGGAACTTGCATAACGCTTTTATAATTGAACTTATCTTTAAGTGCAGTTACAATTTCCTCTTTATATTTACTTTTTAATCTTGGTACGTAAGCCATTATTTGATCTCCTCTCCTGATTTTTTACTAACCCTAACTAATTTCCCATCAGCATTAAGCTTTCTGCCAACGCGTGTTATATCACCTGTTTTAGGATCAATTAATGCAACGTTAGAAATATGAAGAGCAGCTTCTTTTTTAATGATACCACCGTTTGGTGTAGCAGCATTTGGTTTTGTATGTTTTGATACAAGGTTAACACCCTCTACAAGGATTCTGCTTTTAGTAATTAATACTGAAAGAACTTTACCTTGTTGGCCTTTTGAATCGCCAGCTATAACCTTTACTAAATCTCCTTTACGGATTTTTACTTTTGGTGTAGTTACTTTATTTTTCATTTTATAATACCTCCGGTGCTAATGATACAATTTTCATGAATTGTTTTTCACGCAGTTCTCTTGCTACCGGGCCAAAAATACGTGTACCACGCGGCTCATCTTGTGCATTTAATAATACTGCTGCATTGTCGTCGAAACGGATGTAAGAACCATCTTTACGTCTGATCTCTTTCTTTGTTCTTACAACAACTGCTTTAGAAACTGTTCCTTTCTTGATGTTTCCAGAAGGCAATGCACTTTTAACGGTAACAACGATTTTGTCACCAATAGAAGCATATCTCTTTCCAGTACCACCAAGTACACGGATAACCAATACTTCTTTTGCGCCGCTATTGTCGGCTACGTTTAATCTTGATTCCTGTTGTACCATGTTATTTAGCCCTTTCTAAAATTTCCACTAATCTCCAGTTCTTGTTTTTACTCAGCGGACGAGTCTCCATGATCAGTACTGTATCACCAATACCGCAATCGTTTTTCTCGTCATGAGCCATAAATTTGGTAGTTTTCTTAACAAACTT